>Ga0233424_10000052_pt1 | contig 158198 bp, 133 predicted proteins | sample Watercolumn_Towu_FD_181011 | JGI IMG/M metagenome (GOLD analysis project Ga0233424, IMG submission 181011) | Freshwater microbial communities from Lake Towuti, South Sulawesi, Indonesia - Watercolumn_Towuti2014_125_MG | ecosystem: Environmental > Aquatic > Freshwater > Lake | place...
GACGCTGGCCCTGATCGAAATCGAACGCCAGCCGTGGCTGGCTCTGGCGAACGTGGCCTTGGAAGTGGTCCTCGGTCTGGCCGCCGCGTGGGCGGGATGGTGGGTGGTGAGCGAGTGGTGAGGTCACAACAACCAAGCATGGCACTGGCAGCTTGTTGCCTGTGCCAAAGCAAGATCAAGCGACATTCGCTCTGGCGGACAAGTCGCCAGTGGCATCCGGCAGGATTTGTGCGCTTCACGCCTCAGGTATTGGCGGGTTGGCCAATGGGCATGGATCAATAATTCCCAATGACCTGGCCGTCATCGCGGGTGGAGAGGCGAGCCAGCGACGAGGTCACGTAATTGGGCCAGCCGAGTGTGACGGTTTCTTTTTTGTAATCGATGTTCTCGCTGATAAACCGCACCGCCCCGTCACACATCACAAAATGGACCCCGCCGACGTGGGTGCTGCTGAAGCCGCGTCGCTGGTGAATGCGGTTTGTCGTGCTGTAGTTGAGCCCGTCGTAAATGATCCCCAAGACGGCCAGTTGGCCGGACTTGACATTCCAGCTACCGCCCTGATCGCACGTCGCAGCACTAAAGCCGAACACGTTGGCGGCACCGATCGTCAGATTGTTGTACCTCCAGGCCCGTTCGCCCACCAACAACGTGTTGCTGGTACCATCCTTGATGTCGCGGGTGCTGACATTGGAATTTTGGTAGCCAATGCCGTGTGGAGGACCATACTGAGCGGAAAACGCCGGCGGCGTCGTGCTGTCCGAAGTGTTCGCCACCATGACGTAGTTGGACGTCGAAATCGGAATCCGATCGGTCCCGTCACTGGTGAGGTGGGCGTTGTACAAGTTGTTGTTGCCGGGATCTGCCACGGCATTATCGAAATTGTTGATGATGGGTCCGGTATCGCTGGGGCAGCGGTACGCCGGTAGCGGAGTTTGCAGGTTGGCTCGTCCGGCGGGCGTCGCCAGATGCGTCTCTAACCAGACATTGCCCACGTTGAGCTTCTCGAACAACGGCGTCTGATCAAGATAGGGGAGAATGAACGATCCCCAGCCGTACAGGCTGCGCTCGGACGAAGTGATGTTCTGAGGAATTTTGGCTATGTAAGCCGGCGGGAAGACCTTGTACACGTCAAGGTAGTTGTGCATGGCCACCCCGATTTGTTTTAGGTTGTTTCGGCACTGTGTGCGCCGGGCCGCCTCACGGGCCTGCTGTACCGCCGGTAGCAACAGGGCGATCAGGACCGCGATAATCGCGATCACAACCAACAGTTCGATCAAGGTGAAGCCACGTTTGACGTTCGTTCTACCGTGCATGACATGCTCCTCCAGAAACGGAGTCGATATGAAAAACAATCGAGATACGACCGGTGGACTGCCATCAAGACTTCCGCCTATTCACTCGCTCATGCCGCCTGATATTACTTTCGGTCCAGTGGGGGTCCATTTAGACCGGGACGATCCCGCATTGGATACTCGCTAATCGGCCTGGGGTGGCGAAACCGCTTCGCCCGGCTTGGCTGGTTCCAAGTTGAAATCCAAAGTGTTGGAACCGACCTTGACCTCGACTTTCAGTTCGGACTTCGCCCCGTATTTTTCTGGAATGGCGGGACCACTGGTTCCTATTGGCCATTCGAAGCTGACCGTGTTCTGGCCGGTTTTCGACCCGTTCACACCGTGCGAATAGGTGAGCTGGTACTTCCCCGCAGCGTCAGCGATGCCGGTCGCAGGGCGTCCAACATCCGGCTTGAAGACCACGATCACACCAGACATCGGCTTGCCGTCCATTTTGACGGTTCCGCTGACCTTTCCTAATTCCGGCCGGTCCGCCGACCCGCCACAGCCGGTTGCTCCCCACGGTAGCATCAAGCCAATAACGAGCGGGCAAAGAACAGTTGACGGGCGAATCATGATTCCACTTTTCCAGCGAAGATTCTGTTCGTATTTTCACAGTTCTCACGACACGCAGAGATTCGTTCACCAGCTCCCGACGCGGAAACCGTCCGCCGTATGGGACAGCTTTGCAAGACTTGCGAGAGGTTTTGAAAAAACTCCGTGTCAAGTAGCCAGATAGTAATAAGGCGTCAAACGTCTGTACACCGTCCATCATTTTCGGCGTACCAAAGTACTCAATTGACGTGCCAGAAAACCCGATTGCGTTCGACTCCTACTATTCGGCCACGCTTCCCTTCGAGGGCGAGGGGCGAGTGGCTACGCCATCATCCGCAAAAAATCTCCGAACAGGTAGTGGCTGTCGTGGGGACCGGCGGAGGCTTCGGGGTGGTATTGGACGCTGAACGCGGGGACGCTTTTCAGGCGGATGCCTTCCACGGTTTGATCGTTCAGGTTGATGTGCGTGACTTCGACGTTTTTCGGCAGCGACTTGGCGTCGAGGGCGAAGCCGTGGTTTTGTGTGGTGATCTCGACCTTGCCGGTGAGGTTGTTTCGCACCGGTTGGTTCGCGCCGCGGTGGCCGAATTTCAGTTTGTAGATTTCGCCCCCCGCGGCCAAGCCGAGCAACTGCTGGCCGAGGCAGATGCCGAACACGGGGGTCTTGCCGAGCAGCCCGCGAATCGTGTTGATGGCGTAGTCGAGCGGGCAGGGATCGCCGGGGCCGTTGGAGAGGAACACGCCGTCGGGCTTGTGCGACAAGACTTCAGCCGCCGTCGCCGTGCCGGGGACGACGGTCACGCGGCAACCCAGCTCGCGCAGGTGGCGGGGGATGTTCCATTTCATGCCGTAGTCGATCGCCACGACGTGCGGGCCGGATTTCTTCACGGCCGCGCGGTTGCTCTCCGGCACGCCGCACTTCGACAGGTTGTGCAGCGATTCGTCCCAACCGTAGGACTTCGTCGGCATGACTTCGCGAATCAGATCGCGTCCCACCAGACCGGGGCTGGCCTGAGCTTTGGCCACGAGCGATGCGTCGTCGAGGTCGCGCGTCGAGAGCACCCCCTTCATCGCCCCTCGGATTCGCAGCCGGCGCACGAGCGCGCGCGTGTCGATCCCCTCCAGGCCGATGACGCCGGCATCGGCGAGGTATTTGTCGAGGCTCCCCGTCGAGCGGAAATTGCTCGGCTCGCGACACAGCTCGCGCACGATGAACCCGGACAGAAAGATGCCCCGGCTCTCGACGTCCTGCGGGTTGACACCGTAGTTGCCGATCTGCGGGTACGTCATCGTGACAATCTGCCCGCGGTACGACGGATCGGTCAGGATTTCCTGATACCCCGTCATGCTCGTGTTGAAACAGACCTCCCCGTCCACTTCCCCGTCGGCCCCGAACGCCGAACCGGTGAAGACAGTTCCATCTTCGAGAGCAAGTTTCGTAGTGCGCAGCATCAGCGGGGTCTCAAAACGGGGGGATCTGGGCAACCGAGGGCTCCGTGCCAACGGCTGATCGGTGGCCCGTTTTTATCAGACAGCGCGGGTGATGAAAAGGAAGCGAGCGGATACCAACCCGAAGCGCCAGCGAGGGTGGTCGGTGCAGAGTCCCTCGCTGGCGCGTCGGCTTGGCATCCGCGAATCCCCAATGAGCTTGCCGAAGGCAGGCGGGCGTTCGTAGAATCCCGGCCGGCGAATCGTCCCGTGACCGAGGATGACCGCATGCGATCATTCGGCTTCGTGTCCGCACTTCTGCTCGTCGCTGGGCAAGGTCAGTTGGCCCACGCGCAGGCCGTGTCTGTGCAGCTTCCGCGGCAGGACATTTTTTCTGTCGGCACGGTGGTCAGCGTTCCGGATCGCGGCGGCGCGTATCTCGGCGGAGTCAAGCGGGCGGCTGATAGTCGATCTCTGTACGGATTCGGTCCGCTCCGCGCTGGCAGTTCCATCGGTTCCGAGCGCAGCGCGTCCAACTTGTCGGCGCACGTTTACATTCACGACTTCGACGAGATGGACCGGATGCTGCTGAACTCGCCGACCGGCCGCGGGCTGGCTGCGGCGGATCGCCCGTTGGACGGCCTCGCGGGACATGCTCACAGGCAGCTCGCGCAGCAGCACACGCAGATCGCGAGCAGCGCACGATCATCAACCGTCCAGGCGAGCGGGGGGCGTCAGCCCCCCGAGGCGTTCGGAGTGGGACGAGTTGTCAAATCAGCAGTCAACGACTCGGGGGCCTCACGGCCCCCGCTCGCCACGACCGCTGTTGCCGACCCCGCGATGGCCAGCCGTTACCGTCGCGAAGCAACCCGCGCTTCGCACTGTGGCCAAACCGAGACCGCCAGTCTTTATCTGCGGCTGGCGAAGCAGTGCGAAGGCACGTCGGCTGACGTAGCGCAGGCTTCCACCCCACCCGCGTCCTCGGTCTCGAAAGCGGAGGCCGCTTCCAAGTCTGCCCCGCGCGACTTCAGCCTCAATCAGCGAGCACGTCGGGAGTCGGAATGACTTCTCCCGTCGTGTTGTGGCTGGGCTGGTTCCTCTTCGCGGTCTGGTGCATTTACGCGCTGCCGATCCTGCCATTTTTGGCGACGCACTGGCTGCGACGCCGAACCGACGCGCTGTTGGCCCGCGGCATCGAAGCGTGGCCATCGGTGACCGTGATCGTCCCAGCTCGCGACGAAGCGGCGAAGATTGAAGAATCGTTGCGGTCGCTTCTCGCGTCCGACTATCCGCGGATGAATTTGATCGCGGTGGATGACCGATCGACAGACGGGACCGGCGAAATCATGGACCGCGTGGCCGCCGAAGACCATCGCCTGCGGATCGTTCACGTGCGCGAACTCCCCTCCGGCTGGCTGGGTAAGACGCACGCGATGCACATCGCCGCGCGAGATGCCGACAGCGACTTCCTGCTGTTCACCGACGGCGACATCCTGCACGCACCCGACACTCTGCGGCGATCGGTCGCGTACATCGAGGCCCAGCGGCTCGACCATCTGTGTCTGTTCGCGGATTTCATCCCCGGCGGATACTTCGAAAACGCGCTGAACGTTTTCTTCGCGCTCGTGTTCTTCGCCGCCACGAAACCGTGGCTGGCAGCGACGCGGTTCAAGAGTGCCTACGTCGGCGTCGGGGCGTTCAATCTCGTGCGGACTTCGGTGTACCGCGCGATTGGCGGCTACGAACGCATCCCGCTGGATGTGATTGACGACGTGAAACTCGGCAAGCTCGTCAAGGATCATGGCTACCGACAGGACGTGCTGATGAGCGGCGACCTGCTGCGAGTCAAATGGCAGGCGTCGCTGGCAGACAGCATCCGCGGTCTCGAAAAGAATGCCTTCGCCGGGGCGGAATACTCGGTGACGCGACTCGCGCTCGCGACGGCCGGCGTCGCGTTCCTCGTGTTCGCTCCGTACCCGTTCGCGATCGGGGCCGACGGTCCCGCGCGGTGGGGATACGTCGCCGCGCTTGTGATCGTTCACTCCACGTACACTCTCCTCGGCCGCTGCTGGAACGTCGGCCTGCGCGTGACGTTTGCGTTGCCGATCGCCGCGCTGCTGCTGCTCGTCACGTTCTGGCGATCGGCGATTATCGTGCTTCGCCAGGGAGGCGTCCGCTGGCGGGATACGTTTTACCCGCTGGACGTGCTGCGGGCGAATCTGTATCGGTGACGCGATCGGATGGTAGCCCGAACCCTTGTGGCTCGGCCCTTCGCACGTAGCCTTGAAATCTTCCAGTCCACAAGGGCCGGGGCTACGGTGCGACGGAGGCGGCTTGCCGTAGCACGTCGCCCGTGAGCCGGTACACCGACCACTCGTCCATCGGGACGGCTCCGAGCGAACGATAGAACTGGATCGCCGGTTCGTTCCAGTTCAGCACGGACCATTCCATGCGCCCGCAGTCGCGCTCGACGGCGATCCGGGCGACGGCGGCAAGGAGCGCTTTGCCGTGGCCGTGGCCGCGGAATGCGGGTTCGACGAAGAGGTCTTCCAAATACAGACCCGGCTTGCCAACGAAGGTCGAATAGTTGTGGAAGAACAGCGCAAAGCCAACGACCTCGCCGTCGTTATCGGCAAGCAGCACCTCGGCGAACGGCCTTGGACCGAACAAGTCCCGCCTGACGCGATCCTCGTCGAACACGCACGCATGCGAAAGCCGCTCGTACTCGGCAAGACCTCGGATCAGGCGGCAGATGGTCGGCAGGTCATCGAGAGTGGCAGGACGGATCATCGGTTGGCTCCGGCAGCGAATCCAACCAGTATCGCCAGCGGAAGGCCGATTGCAACGGACCAGCCTCAGCACAAGGAAAACGGGGATGGTTCCTGATGAACCATCCCCGCAAGAATTCTTGGGCCTGGCCTGACGATCAGTCGCTCGCGATCAGTTGGCGCACCCAGGTCGCGCCGCACAACTCGCTGGGGCACAAGCAGTCACCGGCGGGCAGCACGATTGCACGGGAACCTGACGGCAGACGACTCGCGGAACACACTTCGTGACGGTGTATGGCACGCAACGCGGCACACAGCGAGTGCTCTGGACACAGGTGGTGTAGGGGACCTGGCGAGCCACACAGTACGGAACCCGCTTCGTCCGAACTTCCTGAACCATCGTGCAAGTGGTGTACGGCACTTTGCGAGTGCATACTTGTTGCACCATCGTGCAGACGGTGTAAGGGACGCGCTTGGTCACGCACTGTTCCACCATCGTGCAAGTGGTATGCGGGACCCGGCGTGTGCACACCTGCTGGACCATGGTGCAGGTTGTGTACGGAACGCGGCGAGTGCAAACCTGCGGAACCATCGTGCAGGTCGTGTACGGAACACGTCGCGTGCAGACTTGCGGGACGACTCGGCAGCATGTGTACGGAACTCGGCACGTGCGAACTTCGGTTTCCATTCGCATGCAGGTGACGGTCGTCTGACAAACCTTGGGGCACCACACCTTGCGGCAGACGATTGACGGCGGACATTGAACCTGGACCGTTCGGCAGCAGCCCGGCTTGTAGACACAGCAGCCGCTGCAGTTCCATTCCCAGGTGCCTGGATCGCAGACGCACTTGTTCACGACTGGGCCTGGGCAGCATTCCTGCACCGTGCGCCATTCGCCGCAGCAGACGTTGACGACTCGCGATTCGCACACAGGCTTGCAGACCGTGTAGCAGACGTCGCGGTAATGCGTCTCCGTGACGGTCCGGCACGTCTGGTAGCATTCGTCACGGTAGCAGGTTTGATAGCACGGCTTGCAGACCGTGTAGCATTCCTCGCGATAGCAGGTCTGGTAGCACGGCTTGCAGACGGTGTAGCACTCGTCTCGGTAGCACGTCTGGTAGCACGGCTTGCAGACCTTGTAGCACTCGTCTCGCCAGCACGTCTGGTAGCACGGCTTGCAGACCGTGTAGCACTCGTCTCGCCAGCACGTCTGGTAGCAGGGTCGGCACACGGTGTAGCAGCAGTCGCGATAACACGTCTCGTAGATCGTCTTGCAACAGGTGACAGGCCGCGATTCGACGACCGTGTCGTACACCGTCTTGTAGCATGTGTGGCACTGCTGATCCCAGACGATGTCCTTGACGGTTTTGTAACACGGCTGGCAGCATTGTGTCTTCGCGCCGCAGTAGTCGGCGCACGGCTCGCAGGCTGCGGTTGGGCAGCAGTTGAAACCCGCGCCGCCACACAGTCCAGCCGAGGCGGTCTGGACGTTGCCGAGCGCAACCAGCACGGCCACGAGAATTGATGAGGCGATGGACTTGTTCATGATTGTATTTCCTCAGGCTGACAACTGTGGTCGCGCGACGATGCAGGCGGAAACTGCCTGTCACAGTCAAATCTTCGACGAAGCTGGCCGTCAGCCTTTAGCCGTCACGCGCAGTTTGCGTTTGTCAAAATCTCTTTGCCGGTTCTCTATCTTGACACTCTCGGTTGTAACGAAGCGGTCACCTATATTTATCGGTCGCGGCGTGCGGCTTCCAAACGAATAGCTGTCACAATCAATCACGTTGAAAAACTCAGAAAAGTTGACACAACCGATGCAACCCGTCCGATGAATAATCCGGGGTCATGCATTGCCCGCGCGAAGGCCGCGGGACGCCGCCATGTTCCCGCAGGCGGTGGCGGACCAGGACCAGGTTGTCACTCAGCGGAACCAAGGAGAGGTATCCATGCGACGTTTTCAGAAATGGCTGGCGGCGGGGATCTTGGCGATGAGCCCGGGACTGGGATTCGCCGCGAAGACGATCGCCCCGGAAATGATCACCCGCGGTAAGTCGGAACCCAAGGCGGAAGCGCCCGGAGACGAAGTGGCCGTTACCGCGAAGTCGGCTCCGTCCGCGAGGTCGGTCGCGCCGAAGATCGGCCCCTCAAATCAGGAGGTCGCGCAGAACATTGCTCGTGCGCTGAAGAGTTCGAACCTCAGCGGATACGACATCGACATCGAATTCCAAAACGGAGTGGCGACACTTCGGGGATCGGTTGCCACCGGACTGCAGAACATGGCCGCGACAAAGGCCGTCGCGAATGTCAAAGGTGTGAAGCGTGTCGAAAACCAGCTGACGGTCGGCGCGCGAACCGCATCCCGACCGTCCGGTGATCCACGCCAAGCCATCCAACCGGTGCAGTACATTCCGGCCGTTGGCGCGGAACTGGCACAATCACCGCCGGGCGCTCCGCCGGAAGCCGGCGCGGGTGAATTTGCCGCGGGCCCCGGTATGCCGCCATCGCCTCCCCCGTACGTTCCAGGACATGTTCCCATGCCGCCGGGATATGGACATCCAGGCAGCGGACAGTCGCACATGGTCTACGATCAGCCGAATCTGCCGAACTACGCCTGGCCAACATACGCCTCGTATCCGAACTACTCGCAGGTGTCCTATCCCAGCCAGTACAGCGCGTCGGCTTGGCCGTACATCGGGCCGTTCTATCCCTACCCGCAGGTTCCGCTGGGATGGCGACAAGCTCAGCTGGAATGGGATGATGGATACTGGAAGCTGAACTTCCGCCCCCGCACCGACAAGTGGTGGTGGTTCCTCAACAGCAACAACTGGTGATTTGCTTGTGGTGACGACTTGGTCTTTGGACCGCGTCTCCGGGAGAAGGGACTCTCCCGGAGACGCTTGTTTTTTGGCAGGCGGCTTCGCACGAGCGACCCTTCCAAGTCTCGCGACCCACAAAATCGAAAAATCTTCACAAGTCCGCGACCTTGCCGAAACGATAACAATACGGAGTTTGATTCCACGCACTCACTTTCCTGTCACGGAGGACAGCCCATGGACTCGCTCCGGTCCCTTGCCAAGCGGTTGACACTTCTGGCCCTGATCGGCTTGATGACCACCAGCCTCAGCGGCTGCCGACTTGTGGCAGGCTTTTCTGTCGTTGGATACCAATTCTCGAAGTTCTGGTTGGCGACGCCGCCGATTCCGGTCAGCCCCTACTTCCAGCAGATGGTCGAAGACACCTACTGGGAAGAGGAGCGTTACGGCAAAGTGCCGGTCCTCGATCCGGTCGAAGGCGACAACGCCCCGCTGTTTTGCATGGACACCCCATCGACCGACGAAGTCATGCGAGCGCTCCCCGATGACACGGCGGGTGGTTTCCCATTCCTCGCCGAAACGGCTCGCAACAACGTCCGCATCGTCGTCGAACCGATCGTGGACAAGCTGGACGATTGCCGGTTCTACCCGATGGTCGGTCCGGCACGCCTGCACCATTGTCACTACAAGTGCACCGTCTACTTTGACAAGGTCGTGCGTTCCGATTGGCCGATCCCGTTCACTCACCACGATGCCACGCAAGAAATCGTGTACATCGATCACGATCATCTCATCCGCTGTGCCGGACCCGAGAGCAAGTAATCCTTGAAACCAACGGACTTCCGGCCCCCGTCGACAAATGCCGCTGGGTGGCCGGAATCCCGCAAGTGGTCCCGCTTGTCGATCCGGCTTGGCGGCCGTAACATGAACCCCGCAGATCTCGATCCTTGGCTTCGGCCTGGCGAGGCTTGCGGGGTTTCCGGTCGTTTGTGGCGTTGTCGGAGGAACCTGAGTGCCGATGGATCGTCGCGGCGGAGAAGTTTTCGCAGGCTTCCCACACGTCACAGTTTGCGTGACGGCTTTGGTCGGGATCGTGTTGCTGGCCGGTTCCGTCTCGCGGCTGGATGCGGCGGACGACCCGCTCGATGACTACAAGCTCGGCGTCGGGCACTACAACAAGGAACGCTGGTCGCTGGCGACCGAAGCCTTCCGCGAGTTCCTCAAGAAAGCACCCACGCACCCGAAGGCGGAAACGGCAAAGCTCTCGCTCGGTCTGGCATTGGTCAATTTGCAGGATTTCAAATCAGCCCGCGATGTCTTCCGCGACCTCGTGAAGTCGTATCCGCAGCACAAGGAACTCGCCCAGGCTCTGTATCGCATCGGCGAGGCGAGTTATCTGCTCGATGACTATGCCGCCGCCGAAAAAGAACTCGGCGAGTTCGTGCGCAAGGCTCCCACCGACGCGCTCGTCGAACGGGCTTTGCCGTACCTCGGCGACTCGGCCCTGCGACTGAACAAGCCCGACGTTGCCAGCCAGCACTTTCAGGCTGCACTGACAAAGTTTCCGAATGGAGCGCTGGCCGACGAAGCGAAGTTCGGCCTCGCCCGCAGTTACGAAGCGTTGAAGAAACCGCAGGATGCCATCCCGCTGTATCAACAACTCGCCGCCAACCCGAAAGGATCGCGGACCGCCGAGGCTCAACTAAACCTCGGCTCCTGCCACTTCGACCTCGGCAACTTCACCGCCGCGGCCGACGCGTACGACAAGCTACTCAAGCAGAATTCGACCAGCCCGTTCGTGGCCTCAGCGCACCTCAATCTCGGTTTCGCGCGGTACCAACTCAAGCAGTACCGCGAAGCCGTCCAGCAGTTCGATCTCGCGGGGAAGTCTTCTCGCCACGCTCCCGACGCTGCATTTTGGACAGGTCTCAGCTTGAAGAAACTTGGCGACTACCCGGCCGCGATCGCGCATCTGAAATCGGCCGCGGAAAAATACAAGGACTCACCGATCGCCGAAAAGATTGTCTATCAGTGGGCGGACAGCGAGCAGCTTCGAGGCAAATTCGACGAGGCTCGCGCCCTGTTTTTGGAAGTGGTCCGCCGCTGGCCGCAAGGAAGTCTCGCTGACGAAAGCCTGTACGCCGCCGCTCTCGCGACGCTGAACGGCGGCAAAGTGGCCGACGCGGAACCTCTCGTCGCTCGGTTCGACAGGGAATTCGCGGGAAGCAAACGTCGGCTGCGAAATGAAGTGTTGAAGGGTCGCATTCAACTCGCGAAAAACGACGCAGCAGCCGCCGCAGGGCATTTCGAGAAGGTTCTCGCCGAGAGCGAGATCGAGAGCACGAAGCTGCAGGCGCGATACTACCTCGCCGGCGCGCTGCAACGTCAGAGCCAACACGCCCGCGTGCTGGAAGTCAGCGAGCCGCTGGTGGCCGAAGTCGCGAAGAGTCCGAACGGCGGCGATTTTGTCAGCATCCACGTGCTCCGCGGCGCGAGTGCCCTATCGCTTGGCAAGGCGGCGGCGAAGACAAAGCAGGTCGAGCCGGCGAAACAATTCCTCGCGACAGCCGCTTCGGAAACGAAAAAATATGTCGCGCTGTCTCCTCGCGGCGACCTGATCGATCAGGCGCTCGCTGTGCAAGCCCTGGCCGAAGGGCATGCCGGAAACAAGGCCGCCTCCCAGTCTGCCCTCGCGCAGTTGAAACAGTCGCACCCCGCCAGTCCTGAACTCGATCGGACGGCGCACGAACTCGCCGAGGTCGCGTTTTCGAACGACGATTTCGATTCGTCCGCGAAGCTGTTCGCCGACCTCGCCGCGGGCAAGCCCGAATCGAATTACCGCCCGCTCGGCCTCTCCGGCCTCGGGTGGTCGCAGTACAAACAGAAAAAGTTCGCAGACGCCGCCGCCACGTTCTCGCGGCTGGTGACCGAATACCCGACGCACGAACTTGCCGCCGAAGCCGCCTTCCAGCACGGCAAGTCGCTGCAGGATGCCGGCCAGACCGCCGAAGCCGCCGCCGCGTTCCGCTCCGCCTTCGACCGGTTCGGCAATTCCGAATTCGCCCAACTTGCGGGCCTCGAAGCCGCCCGCCTGCTTGCCAGGCAATCGAAGTGGCAGGACGCGGACGCGCTCTACGATCAGCTCGGCAAACGTTTCCCACAGAACAAGGATCTCGACCGGCTGCTGAACGAGTGGGCGGTCATGCACACGCAAGCCGAAAACTTCGCCCGTGCGGACGAAATCTTCCGCAAGCTGATCGACTCGACTCCGAACAGCGACCTCGTGGACAACGCGCGGTATTCGCTGGCCGAAAGCGACCTCGTCGCGGGCAAACTCGATCCGGCCCGCAAACAGTTCGCCGAACTGGCCGCCAGCCCGAAGTCCGATCCGCAGGTGCAGCAAGACGCGCTGTTCCAGCTCGTCAGCATCGAATCGAATCAACAACGATGGGATGAGGCGCGGAAGTTCAGCCGCGACTTGCTCACTCGCTTCCCTGAAAGCCCGCATCGCTGGGAGGCCCAGTTCCGCGCCGCCGAAGCCGACTTCCAAACCGGCCAGTTCGTCCCCGCGGCCGATGCCTTGACGAAACTGAAGGAAGCACGCAGGCAACCCGAACTCAAATCGGCCGCTTGGTTCCCCGGCGTGTTCGTCATGCTGACCGAAGCACACTTCCGGATGAAGCAATACTCCGACGTGGTCACGATCGCCACCGAATTCCGGCAGTGGTCGCCCGAATCGCCATTTCTGCACGAGGTGGGCGACACGCTCGGTCGCAGCTTGATCGCGCAGGCCAAGTTCGTGGAGGCCCGCGAGGCGTTTTCACGCGTGGTCAAGGACCCCGCCGGACGCCGAACGCCCACCGCGGCCAAATGCCAGTTCTACATCGCTGAATCGTACTTCATTCAAGCCGACGCCGAGCGCGATGACGCGATGAAATCCAACCTGTTCGGCAAAGCGCTGCAGGAGTACTTCAAGGTCGAGGCGCTGTACAAATTCCCCGAGTGGCAGGCTCCCGCGGTGTTCCAAGCCGCCGCCTGCTACGAAAAATTGAATCAATGGAAAGAGGCGGTCAAAACGTACGACGGGTTGATCAAGGATTACCCGGAGAGCGAGTACGCCGCCAAAGCCAAGTCACGCTTGGAGGCCGCACGTCTGAAAGCGAGCGGATGACGAAGTAGGATGGCCGCCCTCGGCCGTCCGTGTTCGAGGACAGACCGTGCAGGACGGCCGAGGGCGGCCATCCTACAGAATCTAACGATGGATCGAATCATGTCTCCCAATCGAATTCTCCTGGTCTGCCTGACGCTGCTCGCCGTGCATCCGCTGCTGGCTCAGCAGTCTACGCCGGTTCGCACGGACGAAGCGACCGAAGTGTTGCCGGAGTTCGCGGAGTCGAAGACCGAGGTTCAGCCGGCGGTGTCGGTCACCAAACGATCGGGGTCGGCGGTCAGTCCGCAGGCGAAAATCCCGACCGATCTGTGGGACACGATTCAGGCCGGCGGCATCCTGATGTATCCGATCGGAGCCTGCTCGATCCTCGCCCTGGCGTTCAGTCTCGAGCGGCTGGTCGTGCTGCGTCGGCGGCGGGTGATCCCGAAGGATTTTGTTACGCGGTTTCTCGATCATCTCGAACAGGGGCAGCTCGACCGCCGCACGGCTCTCAAACTCTGCGAAGAAAACGGCAGCCCGATCGCCAGCATCTTTGCCCACGCGGTTCGCAAGTGGGGCAAGCCGAGCGTCGAAGTGGAACAGGCGATCATCGACGGCGGCGAACGGCAGGTCAGCCAGTTGCGGAAACATCTGCGCGTTCTGAATGCCATCTCGACCGTGTCACCGCTCCTCGGCCTGCTGGGAACAACGGTCGGCATGATCATGTGCTTCAATCGGATCGCCAGCAGCGCCGCGATGGGGAAATCGGAACAGCTCGCGGGCGGCATCGGCATTGCCTTGATCACCACCGCTGGCGGCCTGTTCGTCGCCATCCCGGCGATGATTCTGTACCTGTTCTTCCTCGGCAAGGTGGACAACCTCGTGATGGAGATGGACCAACTGGCCCAGCGCGTCGCGAACCTGATCTGCGCCGAATCGCACTCCGCACTGCCCATGCAATCGCGCACCGCGGTACCTCCCAAGCCGAGAGCGCCTGTACCCGGTTCCGCAGAGGCGAAGCGCGTACCGGTGGATTCGACGGGATGAGGGCCAGTGGTCAGAAACGAATTCGACGGCCGCTCCAAAATCTGAAATCTAAAATCAAACACCCCCATGCCTCTCAAAGCCGCAGCCCTCGAAGAACCGCAGATGAACCTGACGCCGATGCTCGACGTCGTGTTCAACCTGATCATCTTCTTCATGGTCGGCACGCACTTCGCCGACATGGAGCGGCAGTTCGATGTCAATCTGCCGAAGGTCAGCGATGCCCAGCCCCTAACGGCTCTGCCCGATGAAATTGTTGTCAACGTGTACTCCGATGGTCGGCTCAAAGTCGGGCAGCATTGGCGAACGCTGACGGAGTTGCTTTCGGACCTGAACGCGGCCCGCGAGCGATACGCCGAGCAGGCCGTGCTGATTCGCGGCGAAGGGAACGGACCCTACCAGTACGTGATGGACGTGTTGTCCGCCTGCCAGCAGGCCGGTATCACGAACACCGCGCTCGCGACACAACTCGAACCGGAGGCCCGCCGATGAACTGGTTCGAGCGAATCACGGCCAACTGGCAGTGGCCAACCATCGAACAAATCCTGACGAGCTTGCGCGAGAACTGGGTGCTGTGGGTCGTGTGGTTCGGCCTGTTCGTGGCCACGGTCCTCATCCTTCGGATGCTGGTCACGCGCTGGGGCCAGAAAAACGAAGTGCAGAAAGCGCTCGCGCTGTCGATCCTGCTGCACACGGTCATCCTGCTGTACACCACGACGCTGCCGCTTGTCCAAGGCACGATCGGGGCCGAACCGCGGGAGTATGTCAAAGTGCGAACCGTTGCCTCGCGGTCGCCCGATGGCGCGCTGTTCGGCGTCAACCAGGGAGGCACTTCCGGCAAGGGACACATCGCGATCTGGCAGCAGTTGCCCAAGTCGGTGGACGATTCGCTGGAACGTGTGACCAAATCGCCGACCGAACCAGTCGAGATCGCCAGCCCCAGTCGCAAGGGAACCGAGTTGCCGGACACGTCGGTGACGGCACCGAGCCTCCCCGAACCGGTCACGACGCCGGCGACGCGTCCCGAGGCAGTCACGAGCGCACAGAAACAACAAGTCACCGTCGAAGCGGATGTGCCGAAGATCGCGGAAGAAACCGCCGAGGCACGGAACGCACAGCCGTTGCCGACCGCGACGACATCACGGCAGGGTCGCACGGCTCCGGGCGTCGCATCGGTACTCGTTGAACGCAAGTCGCAGCCCGGAACGTCGGAGCCAACGGCCGTCGAACTCAATCCTCTCAACGCTCCCGCCTCGTCCGCAGTTCCGGCCGAACCCGAAGCCCGGATTCCGCGGGGCGCGGAATCCGGCCGATCGCAGGTTCGGCTTGGGCAGCTGCCATCGAAGATGCTCGAAGATGACGAACCGGGCGCGCCAGCAGGTCGCGGCGACCCCGGTGTCGGCGGCGGAGCAAACTCCGCGAAGCCGTTCGCTCGAATTGGCAACAGCCCGCGCGGGACAGGCACGACGACGGGGACATCGACTGGATCGCCGAACCGGATCGCTTCGACCGCGGGGAACGCGACCGGCACGCCCGACGCCACCGTCACGCTGCCGATCGGTACCGGCCGCGGCGCGAGCAGCGTTTCGTCCGACGACACGGCTCCTCGTGCGACTCGTCCCGATTTTGGATTGGCCTTCGACAAGAAAGCGGCTCAGCAGGCGCGGCCCTACGAATTGCGAACGCCTTCCAAACGCAAACAGGCAGCCGCGTCGATGGGGGCCACCGACGCTTCGGAACGCGCCGTCGAAATGGGGTTGCTGTGGCTGGCTCAGCACCAGTCGGCCGATGGTTCGTGGGATGCGGATGGATTCACGGCCATGTGTCCGGCCGGCGACGTCTGCCGCGGTCACGCCCGAATTGTCGAGTTCGATCCGACTGCGCCGTTTTCGATTTCCGACGCCGAACGTGTCCGACTGGGTCCCGATCAACTGCGAATCAAACTCGCCAACCTGAGCGCCCAGCAGCAGCAGCGGCAAGCGTCCGGCATTCACGCCGACGCCGGCCTGACAGGTCTCGCCGTGCTCGCGTTCCTCGGCGCAGGCTACACGCACGAGGAGGGCATTTACGCCGACACTGTCGACCGCGCGTTGCGTTGGTTGATCCGGCAGCAGGAGGCCGATGGATTCCTCGGCGGCAAGGCGGCTCACTACGCGCGAATGTACTGTCACGGCATGGCCTCGATCGCGCTCGGCGAAGCGTACGGGATGACGAACGACAGCTCGCTCCGATCACCGCTTGCGGCCGCGACCCGCTACATCGTTTCGACGCAGAACTCGGATGGCGGCTGGCGGTACACCAAAGGCTCGCAGGGAGACATGAGCATGTTCGGTTGGCAGTTGATGGCTCTTAAAAGCGCCGCGACCGCCGGAGTGGATGTGCCTCAGGAAACGCTCGACGGAGCGATCACGTTTCTGAAGAATGCCGGACTCGGGCAGCACGGCGGACTGGCCGCGTACCGGCAGACCGAACAAGCCAAGCCGTCGATGACCGCCGAAGCCCTGTTCTGCCGGCAGATGCTGGGAATGAAACGGACCAACCCCGCGACCCTCGAAGCCACGAACTACCTGCTCCAACACCCGCCGCGTCGCGCCGAACCCGATTTGTACTACTGGTACTACGGCACGCTGGCGATGTATCAGCACGGCGGTCAGGGTTGGCGCACGTGGAACGCCGCGCTGCTGGACAGCCTCGTGATCGAACAGCGAACCTCCGGCCACTCCGCGGGAAGCTGGGGACCGCGCGCCCCGTGGGGCGACTACGGCGGGCGCGTCTACTCGACGGCGATGAGCACTCTGTGCCTCGAAGTTTACTACCGCTTCCTGCCCCTCTACCAAATGGGCAGCCGGTTTGATGAACCGTAGAGGACGAAGCAGAAAGTAGGACGGCCCTTCCGGGCCGTCAAATGAGTCGGCCTAGAAAGACCGACCTACGGAATGAGACGCCTGTGCCCGACACCTCGATCTCAAACATCGGCAACTCTCGCGGCGGGCCACTTCAACCAGCGTTGCTGACCGTGCTCGTTGTGGCCGCGATCGGCAGTTGCATTGCTCCGCCGTTTCCGAAGGACATGCTGCTACAGCACGCGCCGACCGCCGTCGCGATCCCGCTGCTGGCCTGGTCGTGGAGACGTTTCCCGCTCAGCGATGCCTCGTTCTCGCTGGTGATTCTGTTCATGACCTTGCACGTGTTGGGTGCCCGGTATATCTACTCCTACGTGCCGTACGACGAGTGGTGTCGGACGTTGTTTGGGTTCACGGTGTCCGAGCGGATGGGTTGGGAGCGCAATCACTACGACCGGCTGGTTCACGGCTGCTACGGGTTGCTGCTGGCGTACCCGACTCGCGAGATGCTGATCCGGCTGCGAGCCGTGTCGCCCGGCTGGTCGTATTTTTTCGCGATCGAGTTCATCGCCGCCACGAGCATGCTGTATGAACTCGGAGAATGGATCGTGGCGATGACGTTCGCTCCCGACTGGGCGGATCGGTATCTCGGCCAGCAGGGAGACATGTGGGATGCGCAGGAAGACATGGCGTTGGCGACAGCGGGAGCGACGTTGGCGATGGTGCTGACGATGGCGATGAGAAGTCGATCGCCCCTCACCCCCGTCACCTCTCTCCCTGCGGGGGCGAGGGGAGTTTGATCTGTAGGAAGGACTGAACACGCATGGCACGCACTGCGGCAGAGGCGTACAACGAGTTGCTCGGCGAAGTTCGATCGACGGCGCTGCTCGAATCGGTGTCGAGTTTGCTCGGCTGGGACGAGCAGACGTACATGCCGGCGGGCGGGGCCGAGCATCGGTCGCAGCAGCAGAGTTTGCTCGCAGGGATGGTTCACGAGCGGGCGACGGCGTCGCGGATCGGGGAACTGCTCGCGGCCATCGAAGGCTCCGACGTCGTGGCTGATCGCGACTCGCCAGCCACGGCCAACGTCCGCGAGATCCGGCGCGATTACGACCGCGCGACGAAGTTGCCTCGGCGGCTGGTCGAGGAGTTGTCGCGAGTTTCGTCGCTGGCGCAGCAGGCTTGGATCGAGGCGCGGAAGAAGTCGGACTTCGCGATGTTTCTGCCATGGCTGGAGCAAATCGTCAAGCTTAAGCGCGAGGAGGCGACGGCGATCGGGTACGGCGACGGCGTCCCCTACGACGCGCTGCTCGATCAGTTCGAACCGGGGATAACGACCGCTGATGTCAAGCGCCTGTTCGGTCCGTTGCAGGACGACCTCGTGAAACTGATCGGCGCGATCTCGGCGTCCGGCAAGCGTCCCGATCGCACGATCCTCACGCGAAGCTACCCGGTCGCGGCTCAGCGGACGTTCAGCGTCGAGGCGGCGAAACAGATCGGATTCGATTTCGACTCCGGCCGGCTGGACGAGACGGCGCACCCGTTTTGCAGCGGCATCGGCCCTGGCGACTGCCGATTGACGACGCGGTACAACCCGCATCACTTCCCAGGAGCCTTCTTCGGCACGCTGCACGAAGCGGGCCACGGCATCTACGATCAGGGTCTCGATCGCGGCGCGTTCGGCACGCCGCTCGGAGCGGCCGTGTCGCTCGGGATCCATGAATCGCAGTCGCGGATGTGGGAGAACTTCGTCGGCCGCAGCCGAGCGTTCTGGCAGCACTTTTTCCCGAAAGCCCAGCAGGCGTTTCCCGAGGCGCTGAGCGGGGTGTCTTTGGAGGCATTTTACGCGGCGATCAACGACGTCGAGGCGTCGTTCATCCGCGTCGAAGCGGACGAGGCAACGTACAACCTGCACATCCTGCTGCGGTTTGACATCGAGCAGCAACTCGTCGCCGGAGACCTCACCCCTTGCGACGTGCCGGGCGTTTGGAACGCCACATTTCGACGTTACTTCAATCTGACGCCGCCAAGCGATGCGCTCGGTTGCCTGCAGGACATCCATTGGAGCTTTGGCGGCATCGGGTATTTTCCAACGTACACGCTGGGCAACATGAATGCGGCCCAGCTTTTCGTAGCGGCTCAGCGAGACCTCGGCGACCTGCACGCGGCGTTCTCTCGCGGCGAGTTCCGGCCGCTCAAGGAATGGCTCAACGAGAAGATTCACCGGCGCGGCAAATTGCTGCGGGCCTCGCGATTGGTGGAGGCGGTCACGAGATCGCCGCTGACGCATCGCCCACTGATCGAACATCTCCACGGCAAGTTCGACGAGTTGTACGGCCTGTAAGAACCAAATCGTTGGAGGGAGAGAATCGCAATGTCCAAGAGCGTTCGTTGGTTTTTGGTTTTCGCAGCCGGCTTGTTTGTGGTGAATCTGTTTCTCGTGTCGATGCTGACGCGAGGTCGCGGAATTGGCTCGCTGGGCGGCCTGGCCATCGGCGAAACGGCTCCAGCGATCGAGGCTGATGGGTGGTTGATCGGTGACGCGCCTGCTGCGGCTGACCTCGACGGCAAGGTGCGGGTCGTTGTGGCTTGGGCGTACTGGTGAGGCCCCTGCCGCCGCGAGGCAACGCATCTGGTTCAGGTGCACCAGAAATTCCGCGATCAAGGCGTCGTGTTCATTGGCCTGACGCCGGAGCCCGAAGATTCCAATTCGGAGAGTTTGAGGTTCCTTCAGAATTCGAGAATCACCTGGGTGAACGGTTATGGCGCTCAGAAAACACTGGAGGCCTTCAGCACACAGTGCTTCCCCTCCGCATGGGTCATCGGTCGCGATGGCAAGGTGGCTTGGAACCGCGATGACAGCGAGTCGATCGAGGATGCGATTGCCAAAGCATTGAAGACCGAAGGCTGATCGTGCCAATGTGAGCAGCCGCAACGGTGCTGAGTTGTGTCATGCGCCTCTGCGGTAGCGCACGTGAAACTGATTCATCACGAAAGTCATCATGCTCACATCACTCGGCTGTGAAACTCGACGCAAACGATTGTTCGACCGCGTGCCCAACACGGACTGGATCGTAATCTCCGATCCCGCCTCGCTGGTGTACTTCGCCAGCTTTTGTCCATCGCCGTTCGTGTTCAATTCGCAGGGCGCGGCGGCCTTGCTCGTGCTGGGACGCGACGGTTCCGCCGTGCTGGTGGCGGACAACGTGCAGGAACCGTTCGCGAACGCCGCCTTCGTCACCGAGGTCGTCGCGCCCGTGTGGTATCGCTGCGTGGAATCGGCGGGGCACCGGAGATCGCTCCTGGTCGAATCCGCCTCGAAGCAGGTTTTGGTTCGCGACGTGAAGGCGCTCGGCTACGAAGCGGCCTCGTGCCCGGCGGGGTTGATCGAATCGCTCGTGAACACCGGCCTTCGTTCCGCGCTCACCAACGTCGATCCCGCCGTGAGCGACCTTCGCCGCCGCAAGGATGCTGACGAGGTGGTTGCTCTGCGGCGGGCTATTGGCGCGGCGGAAGTTGGTTTCGACGCAGGACTGTCCGGAATTTGCCCCGGTATGACTGAATTGGATGTGTATCGCCTGATCTGTGACGCGGCACAGCGTGCCGCAAGTTGCCAAGTCCTCGTCTACGGCGACTTCGTAAGCGGGCCGCGGTGCGAGCAAGGGGGCGGGCCTCCGTCGTCGAGAATAATCGAGCCGGGTGACCTCGTGCTGCTCGATTTTTCGGTCGTGATCGATGGCTTTCGCGGGGACTTCGCGAACACGTTTGTTTGCTGCGGCAAGGCGACGTCGCGGCAACGGGAGCTGTTCGAGGCATGCGTGGACGCGATGCGGTTTGGCGAGCAGGCGTTGCGCTCGGGCGTGCCGGCGAAGGAAGTCGATCAGGCGGTGCGACAGCGGTTCAAGCTGCGGGATCTCGGGCAGTTCTTCCCGCATCACACGGGACACGGCATCGGACTGGGTCATCCGGAGGCCCCGTTCCTCGTCCCCGAGAGCAGCGACACGCTGGAGGTCGGCAACGTCGTCACGATTGAACCGGGGCTGTACGTCCCCGGAGTCGGCGGAATGCGGTACGAACGGAACTACCTGATCACCGAGACCGGGATCGAGACGTTGACGAACCACCGGATCACGATCGATCAGCCGTAGGTCAGGCTTTCCAGCCTGACTCTTATGCCGGACGTGCGATCCTGTCAGGCTGGAAAGCCAGACCTACGAGATCGACCGCAGCAGCCGCACGAGTTCCGGGATGAACTTCGCAAACGCCCGTGCGCGGTGGCTGAGTTGTTGCTTCACCAGCGATGACAATTCGCCGAATGTCTGGTGATACTCGCGGATCAGGAAGTGCGGGTCGTAGCCGAAGCCATTCGCACCTCGCGGGTCGTCGATGATAACTCCGCGGCAGCGACCTTCCGCTCGCAGGCGGATGGTCCCCGTCGGATCGGCCAGCGCAACGGTGCACACGTACCCGGCGGTCCGTTTCTCCGGCGGAACACCCGCGAGCGCCGCGATCAGTTTTTGATTGTTCTTCTCGTCCGTGGCCCCTTCGCCGCTGTACCGAGCCGAATAGATTCCCGGCTGTCCGCCAAGGGCATCGACCATCAAGCCACTGTCCTCGCCGATCACCCAACAGCCGAGATGCGTCGCCGTCCGGCTGGCTTTTTTCGCCGCGTTCTCGGCGAAGGTCGAGCCGTCTTCGACGACTTCGGGAACATCCGCGAGGTCCGCGACGCACGCGACTTCGAGGCCATGCGGCGAGAGCAGGTCGGCGATTTCGTGAGTCTTCTTTCGATTGCGGCTGGCGACGACGATCGAGGTGGACGCGGCCACGGCAGCAGTGGGATGAGTCATTGGGAACCAAGTCAGTGGTGAGGAGTCTGCGTTATCGACTGCGGGCATTGTGGCAGCACCGCAGCAACGCCTCAACACACAGCGACACGCCGTCGCCGTTGGCTCCGGCATGAACGGGTTCGCCCCCAGCCCTTCAACTTCGAGCCGCGACCTCGAAAATCACTTCAACCGCGGCACCTCGATGAGTTGCGGATACGCGTCCATGATCCACGTTTTGGCAGCGGGGTCGCCGGCCCGGCGGCCGGGCAGCGACACAGTTTCGGCAACGAGTGAAGGCGCATTCGTATCGGCGCTCGGCTTGTACTTGGCTCCGTACAACTGCATCAACCGGTCAATTTCCGGATCATCCGGCAGATCAAATCCACCGACGGTTACGATGGAGCGATACCGTTCGTGGAACACGTAGGCTTCGACCCCGCGTGACCGCAATGCCTTCGCCAGCTGCCAGCATTCCAAACCTGCGTTGTCCAACGTGACCTCGGTCGCCAGTTGCTTGTCGAACTCCTGAAACTTCGCCGGGTCTACTTGCGCTCGGCCATTGAACGACGCCACGACGAGCGAGTATTTCCAGCGGTTCTGGAACAGCGAGTGTTCGGCTCCGGAATTCAACCGGACCAACAGCGGATCAAGGCCCTTCGAATACTTGAGCTCTTCCGGCAGCATCGGGTTCCGCGTCAGAAACGCCTTGTGCAAGGGACCTTTGCCCCCGGGCACCAGTTTCGCGACAGGGTCCAGGGACTTCGGACGCAACTGCTTGACGATTCTGAGCGTCTTCTGCGCGCGTTCGTCGTCGATGGCGGGGTAATTCCCGGCGATGATTAGGATGGAATCTCGTTGAGCCGCGAAGTAGCGCTTTTGAGCACGCCCCAACCGATCATAGGTATCGAGTTCTTCCAGATGCCCTTCCTGCTTGAACGTGTAGGCGGGAATGCCCAGCGTTCGCAGTTCGAAGACGAGGTCGTTCGCGGCCTGTTCGGCGCGAGATTTCTGTTCGGTCGTCTCGCCCCACAGGCTCGTGACCATGATCATCCACGGGCCGTTCTGTTTCGCCAGCGGATACGGCTTGCCTTTGACGGCTTCGATCCGCGACTTTGCGAACAGCGGCGATGCGATTGCGGCGGACGCGATCACGCCAATCCAGACCACGATCACCGGAAGAGATGGCTTCCGCACGGCAGACTCCCGTTGGACGTGACGAAACGAAGTGAGAGCGAGAGACGAGGGCGCGGTTTCTAGCAGCTTGATCCGAGGCGGTCCAGACCAGCATTTCGTTGCCGACAGCCATCCACGCAGATTCGGCAACGGGTGCCGATTTGCCTGAAAACTAGGCCAGCGGCCAGCCAGATAGGGTGCGTGAAACGCACCAACCCAGCAAGGAATTACCTCGTTGCGGGATTGGCGTGTTACACACGCCCTACGCCAAGGGCCAGTCCGCGGCAAGGCTCTCCCGCTGGATGTCAGTCAGGCGTCGGATACCGTTTTCGGCCAGTTTCAGCAGGGCGTCGAACTGGTCGCGGCGAAACGTCCGGCCTTCGGCGGTCCCTTGGATTTCGACGAATTCGCCAGCGCCGGTCATCACGATGTTCGAATCGACTTCGGCCCGGCTGTCTTCGGCGTAGTCGAGGTCCAGCAGAAGTTGGTCGCCGACGATGCCCACGCTGATCGCGGCCACGTTGGAACGAAACACGGCGGCGTCCGGCGACACCAGCCCGCCGGCCTTCAGCGACGCAATTGTGTCCGCCAGCGCAATGAATGCCCCGGTGATGCTCGTCGTCCGCGTTCCACCATCGGCCTGCAAGACGTCGCAATCGACGGTGATGGTTCGCTGCCCTAACGCTTCGAGATTCACGACCGATCGCAGGCTTCTTCCTATCAACCGCTGGATTTCGGTCGTGCGCCCGTCGATCTTGCCGCCTCGATCGCGACCCTTCCGCGGCGACGTGCTGCCGGGGAGCATGTTGTACTCGGCGGTCAGCCACCCGCGCGTCTGCCCCTTCATCCACGGCGGCAGTCCCTCTTCGACGCTGGCGGTACACAAGACGCGCGTCAACCCCGCTTCGATCAGCACGCTCCCGGGCGTCATCTGCGTGAAGCGACGTTGGACGCGAATCGGACGAAGTTCGTCGAGCGTGCGGCCAGTGCGATGGAAGGGTGGAGCGATGGTGGTCATGTCACTGGCGGTTTAAGTCACAAATTCAAAGAACCAAGAACCAAACAAATCTCAAAGAATAAATCCTAAAACTCAAACGGCCATCGTGTGTTTGGTTATTCGTGCTTTCGTCTTGTTTGAGATTTGATGCTTGGTTCCTGGTGCTTCATCCATCAAATTGCCGGCGAAATCCCCAACAGCCACACGAGGATTCCTTTGGCCACGTGCATCCGGTTTTCCGCCTGCTGGAACACGATGCTGTTGATGCCGTCGATCACGTCGTCGGTGACCTCGAGGCCCCGCTTGGCGGGCAGGCAGTGCATGAACCGGGCGGACTTCGGAGCGCCGGCCATCAACTTGCCATTGATCTGGTACGGCCCGAAAATCTGCTTCCGCTTCTCCTGCTCGCCCTCTTGGCCCATGCTGGCCCAGACGTCGGTGTAGACCACGTCGGCCTTGGCCACCGCCGCCTGCGGATCGTACGTCAGCGTGATGTCGGCTCCGGGAATCTGCTGCTGCACCTTGTTCACGAACTCCGTGTTGAGTTCGTAGCCCAGCGGCGACGACAGCACTATCGGCATTTGGACGAGCGCAGCGGCGACCGTTAGAGAACGGGCTACGTTGTTGCCGTCGCCGACGTACACCAGACGCTTTCCCGCCAGCGATCCGAGTTCCTCCTGGATCGTGAACAAATCGGTGAGCGCCTGACACGGGTGGCCGAGGTCCGACAGACCGTTGATGATCGGCGTTTCGGCGTAGCGTACGAGGTCGTCCACCAGCCGATGCGAAAACGTGCGAGTGACGATGCAGTCGGAGTAGCTGCCCAGCACGCGAGCCACATCGGACAGCGATTCACGACCGTTCAAGCCCGCTTCGGCGCAGGTCATGAACAGGCTAGAACCGCCCAGGTGCGCCATCGCCGCTTCAAAACTGATGCGAGTCCGCAGCGATGGCTTCTCGAAGAGCAGCGTCATCACTCGGCCAGCCAGCAAAGCCGGCCGGCTGCCCTGCTGGAGCTTCTGTTTGAGCACGGACGAAATGCGGAAAATCTCCCGCATGTCGTCGGCGCTCAACCGAGTCACGGAGTCGAGATGCTTCATGATTGGAGTCCCTATCAATGGTTTAACCGCGACCCACCGGACGTGTTTCAAAGCCGAAACACGCTCGCCGCTGGCTCGCGGTTAAACGAGGATTACGGATGAAACTCTATCAACTCCCCTGGGCCATGTCACGCAAGACATTGCTCACCACAGCACATCCTTCGTCCACCTGATCGGCCGTGATGTTGAGCGGCGGGAGCAGCCGGATGACGGTGTCGTGCGTGCAGTTCACCAGTACGCCGCGCTGCATGCACTGGCTGACGGCTGGCGTGCCGGGGATCGTCAGGTCGAGGCCGATCAGCATCCCTTTGATACGGACTTCCTTGATGATCGGCAGCTCGCGTTGCAGGTTCGTGAAATGCGAGCGGAACCGGTCGGACATTTGCCGCACGTTGGCGAGCAGGTTCTCGCGTTCAATCGTTTCGACGGTCGCGACGCCGGCGGCCATCGCGAGCGGGTTGCCGCCGAACGTGCTCGCGTGCTTACCGGGTTTCAGGCTGGCGGCGATTTCGTGCCGAGCGATGATCGCCCCCGCGGCCACGCCCCCCGACAAGCCCTTCGCCATCGTCAGGATGTCCGGCTGGATGCCCCATTGCTGGTAGCCAAACCACGTCCCCGTGCGCCCCATGCACGTTTGAACCTCATCGAAAATCAACAAGGCTCCCGCGTCGTCCGCGATCTGCCGGAGGTCGGCGAGGAACCCGTCCTTCGGGATGTTGATGCCTCCCTCGCCCTGCACCGGTTCGATGATGATCGCGCACAGCTTGTCGTCGACGAGCCGTCGCACGCCGTCGATATCGTTGTGCTTCGCGTACAGGAACCCCTCGACGAGCGGTTGGAACCCCTCGTGGTATTTCGGCTGCGCGGTGGCCGTCACCGCCGCATACGTCCGGCCGTGGAACCCGTTTTCGAACGTGATGAACTTGAACTTGCCGCTTGGCGACCGGTGCAACCGAGCCAGCTTGATCGCCGCCTCAACCGCTTCGGCTCCGCTGTTGCAGAAGAATGCCTGTCCGAAGCTGCGGCTGCACAGCGCTTCGGCGAACTTCCCCTGCGCTTCGGTGTACCACGTGTTCGGGATGTGAATCAGATGCGTGACCTGCTCCTGAATCGCCTGCACCACCGCCGGCGGACTGTGCCCCAGGATGCCGCAGCCCCAGCCGGGGAACAAATCGAGATACCGATTCCCCTCGGCATCCCACACGTAGGTCCCCTCGCCATGCACGAGGCAGATCGGATACCGCGTGTAGTTGGGGATGACGTACTTGGAGAATTGGTCGATCGTTTGCTGGCTGGATTGCGTCGCGGCGGGGTGCATGAGAAGGTCGAGGGTTGAGGGTCGATGGTCGAGGGTTGAAACTGAAGGATTGGAGGTTGCGTGTGATGGATCGAGAGTCGCAGGTGTCATCGTACTTGTCCCTCGACCCTCAACCTTCGACCCTCCACCATTGTCACGGCACGATTTCCGTGCCGACGCCGTGGTCGGAGTAAATCTCCAGCAGCAGCGAGTGCGGCCGGCGGCCGTCCACGATGTGAACCTTCTTCACCTTCGCCTGCAGCGCATCGAGTGCCGCCTCCACTTTGGGAACCATGCCCGAATCGATCGTCCCGTCTGCGATCAGTTCGCGGACGCGTCGTTCGTTCAGATGCGTGAGGAGCGAGGAAGGTTCGTGTTTGTTGGCCAAAATGCCGGGGATGTCGCTGAGGAAGATCAGCTTCTCGGCATCCAGTTCGCGAGCCAACGCCGCGGCGGCGGTGTCGGCGTTGATGTTGTATTTCTGCCCGTGACGGTCAATCGCCACCGACGGGATGACCGGTATGGCTCCATCTTGCAGCGTGCGCAGGAGCAGCAAGTCGTCGATGTCCGTCACCTCGCCGACAAACCCGAGGTCCAGCTTCTCGCCGGTCTCGGCATCGGTCAGCCAGAGCTTTTCCGCGAACAGGCAGCACCGCGTGAGATGGCTGAGCGCGACGGCTTTGCCTCCGAGTTGGTTAATGTCCCGCACCAACCCTTCGCAGATTTCTCCCGCAAGCACCTGCGTGACGATCTCCAGCGTCGCTTGGTCGGTGAACCGGCGACCCTTCACCCAGTGAGGCTCCAGCCCAGCCTTCTTCATCGCCGCCGTGATCGCCTTGCCGCCGCCGTGAATCAGCACCGGCCGCAGACCCACGGTTTCCATGAAGATGACGTCGGCGAGCAGATTCCGCACCGTTTGCGGGTCTTCGAGCGCACTGCCACCCAGCTTGACCACGACGATCTTGTCGCGGAACCGCCGAATCCAACCGAGCGCCTCGATCAGCACGTCGGCCTTGCGAATGGCAACGCTGTCGTCCACCGGCATCTCCCGTCGAAAACAAAGACGGGATTGTAGGGAGTCATTCGCTGTTGGTCATTAGTCACTGGTCATTGGTCATTAGTTTTTGCGATTCCTAATGACCAATGACTAATGACGAATGACTCCCTATCATCCGATTCATGTCCTGGTCCGATCTTCGCCGCTCCTGCCTGGCCTCGCCGCTGACGACGGGTTGCATCCTGCTGAGTTCCGTGTTGTACGGGATGGCCGAATTTCTCGCCTCACAGCGCAACCTCACACTCCAAGAGGCACAGGTCGTGCTCGGAGGCGTTTCGACGCTTGAGTTGTGGCGCGGTGAACTGTGGCGGGTTCCGGTGAGTTCGGTCCATCACGCGGGAGGGCTCCCGCATCTGATTCTGAACTGCCTGGCGTCGTGGCACGTTGGCCGTCTGGCGGAGGCCCGGCTGGGTATTTGGCGATTCGCCGCATTTCTCGCCGGAGCCGTCACGCTGCCGATTGTCGCGGAACTTTTGATCGGCAACCAGCCGCTCGGCCTGTCCGGAGCCGTGTTCGCGATGTTCGGCGTGCTGTGGACGGGCCGGCGGCGAGACGACTTCTGCGCGACGCACCTGCCGGAACCGATTTCCCGCGGGTATCTCATCTGGCTCTGGCTGTGCATACCGCTGACATACCTCGGCCTGCTGCCCGTCGCGAACGTGGCGCATTTTTCCGGGCTGGCTTACGGCGGCATCGCGGGATTGATCTGGCTCGCGGATTGGAAACCGGTGCGCTGGAGTCGCGTCGCGTTCTGGCTTGGACACATCGTGCTGGTTCCCGCGACGTGGTTGATCATGCATCCGATCTGGGACGCCCGGTACTTCTGGTGGCTCGGAAACGAAACCAAGGCCGCAGAGTCCGACCTTCGCGATTCATACTGGCGCCGTGCGACCGAACTCGACCCGAACCTCGGCGGCCCGTGGTTCAACCTCACCCTGACGCCCGCGCTGCGCGGAGATTTCCTGACCGCGTGGCGGATCATGCTGACCGGACTCAAGCACAACCCCGCGTACGCGGAAGGCATCGACCGCGCCCGCCTGATCTGGAATCTCCTGCCGCGCCACGAGCGCGGCGAGGCATTGCGAGTCCTTCGCGAAACGTTCGGCGGCGATGCCTCGAAATCCGTGGATCAGTGGGAAGTCGCCCTGACCGGTCATCGCCGTGGCGACGACTCCACCGCGGACGACCTGCCCAACGACATCCACGACGCCGCCGAGCGATTTCGAGAACTCTTCCGTGATGTCTGGCCGATGTCGCCCGACACACCGCCGAATGACCGCCCGAACAAACTGCTACCGCCAAGGATTGATCCGCACGCACCTAACAGCGCCGCCGAGGGTCAGCCGACGTAGGCCAACCGACGGAATCCATCATGTCGCATCTCGATCAAGTCGAACGGCACATCGCCTGGCTGCTCGCACACGACGAACCGGCCGAACCCGGCAACGCGGCCGGTCTGCCGCTGCTCGACCTCGTCCCGTCGAGGCCGCACGCCGGATGGGACTGGTTGCCCGCGTTTCTGAAAGGCACGCCGCCGACCGATTGGCTGCCGCGAGCCGTTTCGGCCGTCGATGTCACCGCGCTGCGAGCCGGGTTGTTGCTGATGCACGACTTCCTCGACGAGAGCCATCAGCAGTCGCAAAGCATCGAAGGGGAGGGCGAACACCAGTGGGGGGACTACTGGCACGCGATCCTGCACCGTCGCGAACCGGACTACGGCAACGCGAAGTATTGGTTCCACCAAATCGGCCGCCCGCCCACGTTCCCGGAATTGGCCCGTCAAGCCGACGTCCTCCTGCAATCGTCTCCGTCCCCGCACGCCCCCCGCTGGCGATCAAACCTCGCGACCCCATCCGCCTGGAACCCGTTCGCCTTCGTGGACCTGTGCGAATCGTGCGCGTCATCCCCCGACCCCGGCCTCAAGCTCGCCGCTCGGCAAATCCAGTTCGCCGAAATGCTGCTCCTGTTCCGGCAGACGTACCGTCAGGCCACGGGGACGTGATCGTGTCCAAAGTGGAGGGTGGCACGCCCTGACCAACGGGAAGGGCGTGGCTTGGAGATCACGATGGAGAGGAAGCCCCGTGCCGACCACGCCCATCGCTCCGCTCTGGGCGTGCCACCCAGCCGGCAGACGTACGGACAGGCGGTCGGAGTTTGATTGGCCTGCGCCAAAGCACCGACGGGTGGCTGGGGTCGAACGGAGTGAGCCCCCAGCCGGTCCCGGGGGCTCGCCGTCGGTTCGACCCCGGCCACCCTCGGCTCGCGAGAAGTAATCTCAAGTCGTAGCCACGTTCGCCAGAACGTGGGCACGACGGCGACACTCCCACGTTCTGGCGAACGTGGCTACTGCTATGGATCGAACGGGAAGATCGGCCGCCGCACGTGACGCCACGGGAAACGGTCGAGGCGGCTGGAGCACGGGCCGGGGGTGTCCACGGTGACGTGCTGGCGGGCGATCCGGTCGTACACGCGACGGTGAGCCACGGCCGCTTTCACGCCGATCGCGAACAGTTTTTCCGGCTCGATCCCCTGGCTGCGCCACTGGCCGAGATCGAACGGCGGTGTCTTGCGGCTGGTGAGCAGGATCGTCACGTCGCCGTGACGCACTACCGCGCATGGCCCCATGTCAAACTGGCTCCCGCACATCGACGCGAGGTGGCTCTGCTTGTCTTCCAGTTCAAACCGCCCGTCCGATCGCGACACGAATTCGACCTCCAGCCGCACCGGCTCCCCGCCAAGCGAACTTCCCCGGCCACCGATGTCGAGCGTGATCTTGTCTCCCGCCGCGAGGTTTTTCACTGCCGACACCGCCCCCGGATCGTTGATCGCCACGGCGCAGTTCGGGATCGCGTGCTCCACAAACGCCCGCAGCAGAGCTGTCCCGTCCCCCGGTGCTCCGCCGCCGATGTTGTCCGATGGCTCGGCGATCACGATGGGACCGGCGAACGAGGTGGACGGTGGACGGTGGACGGTGGATGGTGACGAAGCTGGAGCCATTGTTTCTCCATTCTCCATTCTCCATTCTCCATTGTCGACCAGCTTCAGCATCGCGATCACATCCGCCAACGCCTCCTCTCGCACCAGCCCGCGGTCGCGAAGTTGCCAGGCGAGGTCGTTCAGTCGCCGGAGTTCGCGGCGGGCCACGTCAGGATCACCCACGGTCGTCGCGGTGAAACTGACGCCGGTGTCGGGCGTGTCGGCAAACGAAAAGCCGCCGAAGACGTTGACGGCGACGATGTCGGTGTGCGTGCGTTCGATCTCGCGGGCCGCGGCGAGCAGCGATCGCATCGGCTCGAACGCCGTGCCGGTTCCGGGCGGAGGCCACATCAACGGCGGATGCTCCCACACCGTGACCGGTCGCTCGCCGGTCCGCATCAACCGGTCGAGCAGCCGCGCCCCGTCCTTCGCCGCGGCGCACGCGTCGGCATGCGGGTTCTCGCGGTACGCAACGAAACCGTGACTGAATTTCGCCGTCCGTTCGGAGATGTTGCCGTGCAAATCGAGCACCCCGCAGACCGGGATGCCGCTCCCCAACCGACCGCGCAGCCGTTCGAGGATTTCTCCCTCGACGTCCAGCCACGACTCCGAAACCATCGCCCCGTGCAACACGAGAGACACGCCGTCGATCCCCCGCCCCCGCTCGCGATCCACTGCCGCGGCCAGTTCATTCCAGAACCGATCCACGACCGCATCGGCGACCGTCGGCCCGGGCGTCGCCCGCAGATCGATCACGGGGATCACGTCCCATCCCGCCCCGCGCGCGATCTCCAGCACACCCCCCAGCGGCGACCCGTCCCCTTCCGCCGAGAGCAACTGTTCGCCGAGACGCATTTGAAAATCGTCCAGCCCCATCGTCCCGGTCAGAAACGTGTGCGTCTCGTGAAACAACCCGGCGATCAGAACGCGGCGTGGCATGATTTCCTCTCAGTTGAGAACTCGACGGATTGAACAGAAGGTCGCGAAGGAAACGAAGGGGGATCGGAGGAATCGCACCCTCCGGTGCGAGCCGCGAATTGATACCCGTGATCATCGTGCTGGCGAGCGGGAGGCGTAAGCCTCCCGGTTCGTGCCGACAGTCGCAGCCCCCACGAAACCGGGGGCCTTACGGCCCCCGCTCACAACCTTGTGGGTGAGAGTCGGACCACCGGCGGGGTAGTGCGACCAACGCCGAACGACTCGTATCGAACGGTGGACCTGCCCAACTTCTTCGTTTGCTTCGTTCCCTTCTGTTCAACTCTTGTCGTTCATCTCGACCAGCACATCCGAGGCGGTTTGGGTGGCGTGGTCGATGTCGGCCTCGGTGTGTGCCGCCGAGATGTACCACAGACCGCGGCCGATCAGGCGGATTCCTCGTTCCTGCATCGCGGCGACGAAGCGAGCAAAGCGCGGCTTGTCGTAGGCCAGCGATTCGCGGTAGTCGCGGACCTTGTCGAGCGACGTGAATCCCGTGTGAAACACCGGTCCCAGACCCTGGACGAGCAGCGGAACAGCCGCAGTGTCTGCGGCGTCGCGGAGGCCACGCATCAGGCGTTGGCCGAGCGCGGTGATCCGTTTGTGAACGCGGTCACGTTCCAGCACGGTCAGCGTTGCGAGAGCGGCGGCGACGGACGGCTGGCCGGAATTCATCGTGCCGGCGTGGATTACGGTGCCGTCCGCGATCGGCAGCATGAATCGCTTCCTGCCGCAGAGCACGCTGATCGGGTAGCCGCTCGCCAGCGCCTTGCCGAACACGGCCAGATCGGGCGTGACGTCGAAGTGCGCTTGAGCTCCGCCCATCGCCAGCCGAAAGCCGGTGATGACTTCGTCAAAAATCAACACGATGCCGTGCCGGTCGCACAGATCGCGCAGGCCCTGCAAGAATCCCGGTTCGGGTGGGATGCAACCGCTGTTGCACATCACCGGTTCGGTGATGATCGCCGCCAGTTCGTGCTCGTGGCGCCGCACTGTCGCTTCGACCAAGCTGAGATCATTCCACGGCAGAATCAGGCAGTTTCGATCGTTCCCGGCCGGCAGCCCCTTCGTCCACGGGACGACGTTGGGGCGCTCGCGAGGCCCGAGCGCGTCGGCCGCACCGCCGATCCCCTGAGCCGCCTCGTCGAGCCAGCCGTGGTAGTGCCCCTCGAACCGCAGAAACTTGTCGCGCCCGGTGACGGCTCGCGCCACACGGATCGCCGCGTGATCGGCCTCGGAACCCGACAGACTGAACCGCATCAATTCCGCACACGGGATGATCCGGTTCAGCCGCTCCGCGAGTTCCAATTCCAAGAGATGTTGCCCGGCGAACAGTTGCCCGTCGGCCGACGCCTTCGCCACCGCGGCGAGCACTTCCGGATGCGAATGCCCGAGGATCAACGGACCCTGGCTGAGCGTGAAGTCGAGGTATTCGTTTTCATCGACATCGACGATTCGGCTGCCTTGCCCCTTCGCGTAGAACAAGGGATGCGGCGTGCTGAACCGCCGAAACTCGCTCGACACGCCGCCAGCCAGAACGCGGCTGGCTCGGTCGTAAAGTTCCTTCGACTTGTCGTAGCGTGGCATTTGGATCCCGTCGCGTGGGCGAAGCACTTGAAACTCCCTCTCTCCCTGCGGGGGCGAGGGAGGACTGTCTTGCTTCAAACGATAGCCGTTTCCAGCGCCGCCCGCACGCGATCGCGCTGCCGATCGAACTCAGAATCCGGCAACACGGGCACGAGTCCCTCCGTCGTCAGCGGCGGGTCGCTCGGCAGATCGACCCACGTTCGGCAGCCGTCGAAATGCGGCGAGTTCGGGATCACGATCGGACGCGGCAGGCGAAACATCCGCACGGTCAGCACAAGCAGCCCCGGCCGTCGGTAATGAAACCGATCCGACAACGTCCGGTGTGACCAGATGTGCAGCCCGTTCAGCCGTGGCAGTAGAGATTCATCCGTGACCAAGACGACATCCTCGACGATCGCGTACAGTCCGAGATGCACCAGGTCGGCCGCGGGCCGCTCGGCTTGGACTCGATCCAGCAGCGTTCGCGATTCGTCCACGATGGCGTCCGGGTTTTCATGCAAGTACGTCGGGAACAGCCAGAACTCACGGTGCTCGACCTCGAAGCCTCGCGGACCGTCCTGGATTCCGCCTTTGCGCACGATCAAGCTCTGCCGCCCCTCCGCCAGCGCGGCGCAGACGACAGCCCATTCCTTGAACGCGATAGAGTTGCAAGCCAGCATGTTGCTCCTGTAGGTCAGGCTTTCCAGCCTGACGCCAAGTCGAACGAGTCAGGCTGCAAAGCCTGACCTACACGAAGTCGGACGACATTGTAACAATCTGATTTCGACAGACTTCGCCATCCAACCGAAATGTGACGACGCCGTAATCCACCATGTCCTCATTCCGCGCCACACCCGAACAGGTTGCCCGATTTCACACTGACGGATATTTCGCAGTCGATAACTTCCTCACCGGGGATGAAGTCGACTTGCTGCGGAAGATTGCGAAGGCCGACCACCAACTCACGCAGCAAGCGGCCAGCCGCGGCGATGGCGAAGGGGGGGCGATCAAGCTCGTCGTGGAAAACGACATCGGCGACGACATCTATGGTGCCGTCGTGCGCAGCCGCCGTGTCGTGGACACGATGGAGGCTGTGCTAGGCGGCGAGGTGTATCACTACCATCACAAAATGATTCTCAAGGAACCGTTCACTGGCGGCGCGTGGGCTTGGCATCAGGATTACGGTTACTGGTACAACAACGGCTGCCTGTTCCCGCTTTTGGCGAGCTGCATGATCGCCGTGGACAGGGCCACGCGCGCGAACGGGTGCTTGCAGGTGCTGAATGGTTCGCACCTGATGGGCCGCATCGACCACGGCAAAGTCGGCGATCAAACCGGAGCCGACCTCGAGCGCGTTCACGCCGCGCTCGAGCGCATGGAACTTGCCTACTGGGAAGCCGAGCTGGGTTCGGCCCTGTTTTTCCACGGCAATCTGCTGCACCGGTCGGATCAGAACAAGAGTCCCGATCCGCGTTGGGCGTTCATCTGCTGCTACAACGCGGCTCGGAACAACCCATACAAGGAATCCCGGCACCCGCGGTATTCGCGTCTGGAGAAGTGGGACGACTCGCGAGTGCTCGACGTCGGACGGCGACAATGGCAGGAAATGCAGCGAGAGCTGGCAACGGCTCCCGCGTCGTGAGAGTGACGAATCCGGGGTCTTGCGACCCCGGATCGCCGGTTGCGGACATCGTCAGTTCGCAAAGATTCCCGTGCCGTACCAATTGCCGCTGGCGGCGCGAACCATGTCGTAGCCATAGAGGGCCTGTGGGGTGGCCACCATGCCCCAGTGCGCTCCCGATCCCGCCCAATTCTGGACGATCTGTTGAGCCGCTTCGACCAGACTTTGAGCGCCCCAACTGGATGCGGCAACCTCACTGGCAGAGCGACCAGTGGCTACAGCGATTTCGTTGTACCGTGTCCCCCAGTCGTGGTGCCCGACCGATTCGAACTGCGCCTGCAACTGCGAGTGACGGTTCGCCTGCTGAAGCAAGGCGTCGTGGCACTGGCCGGTCGTGCTGAGCGGTCCCGCGGCGTGTTCGCGAACTGCCCAGACCAGCGTGCGCTGCGTGATCGTCCCGCGCGGCAGACCGATCACGAGCTCAGTACCGTGAACAGTGTAGTACCGTCCCTGCGAGAAAGGATGAGCCGACACGACCTGGCCGAAGTGCGTTGAATGCTTGTCGGTCAGGTCGAGCATCGCGATCCCCTGCCGCTTGTACATGAAAGCGAAGGCCGCGTGATCGAGGAGCCGGGCGGCATCGGTTTCGAGCGGCTTGCCGGGGGTCGCGACATCCGTGGGCAGCACGACACGCACGACGCCGTTCAGTCTTTCGCGAAGCTGCGTGTGGGAGAGCACGTCGCGTTCGTAGCTGTCCGCAATGTGCGGGCGGCTTTCGTCGCGGAAGAAAATGAACAGCATTTTTTTCGCCTGCCGCGCCGCCTCGTAGGCCGAGGCGTAGTCGGTGTGCCACGTCAATTCACCGATCTTCCGTTCCGAGTCGCCTCCGACATTGAATCGAACCGTCGGCGGCAGCTTCTCGGGGACGTTCTTGGCCAGAGTGCGAGAATCCGGTTCGGCACCAAAAGTCGAACGACTCGCCAGCATCGCTGTCAACAGACCGACACTCAGACAGAGTGGGTATCGCTTCATCATGAACTCCTCTGGGGTTGCGGGTTCAACGTTGGAACACCTTCGCGGCGGCGAACCGGCCAGGCGAATCGGCCTCCGCTGCCACGCGCGCTCCCGTGGAGCGCTTCCCAGACTGACGAAGCTCTTTGGTTTGAGAGTGTGATTTGTTTCGCCGCCGTCTCCCCAGACGACCGCGATCAATCGAGTGGGCGGATTGTGGGGGAAGCGAGCGGAGTTTGCAAGCCTGATAGGAAACAAAAATCAGCGTGACGGGACAACCTGTGCAGACTTTGACGGTGAATTCCCGAGTTCGGATCGCGCCAGGTTGTTGTTATTCGACAACAGCCGACTTTCCGATTTCGTGAACAAGGCTTTCGCGGCCGTATCGAGCCGGGATGCCACCGAGGTTTCGATGGGCCACTAGCTCCGCGACGATGCTGATTGCGATCTCGGGCACCGTTTGCGAACCGATGTCGAATCCGAGCGGAGCATAAACGTGAGCCAACGTCTCGCGCGAAATGCCTTCACCAAGCAGGTCTTCAAAGATCATCTTGATCTTCCGCCGGCTGCCGATCAGGCCAACGTACGCCGCGGGGGTTTCCGCCAGGTGGTACAGCGCTTCCTCGTCGTGGTTGTGGCCACGGGTGACGATGAGGCAATACGTGCTCGAATCAATTTCGAGACCGCTGAGGGCGGAGTCGATGGGAGCCACAATCAGGCGCTTCGCCTTGGGGAATCGTTCGGGATTGCAGTACTCTTCGCGGTCGTCGACAACCCACACGTCGAAATCGACATCGGCGGCGAGATGCGCCACCATTTGCCCGACGTGTCCGGCACCAACCACGATCAACCGGCAACGCGGCAGATGCGGCAGATACGACACGCCCTGCTCGACGTACGGCCGCGGCCGTTGGCTCAGCGGTCGAAGCCGCTCCACGATCGAAACACCTTCGCCAACCTGTGCCATTGGCTGAGCCAGTGCCACGCCGCCCGTCGGCGAGCGTGCGGCGACGCACTTTCCGGTCGCATCGAACAGGAGCCGCTCCGCGGATTGCCCGCCTCCTGCTTTTTCCGGGTCGAGCACGACGGCCTCGGTACAGCCCACGCCGGTCGAAACGAGGTCGATCAACCGCCGAAAGTACGACAGCTCCGCGTTCGCGTGAATGGGATCGACGAGCATCTTCATGCGCCCGCCGCAAATCAGGCCGTCATCCCAGCCGTAGTTGCTGTCGAGTTGAAACGTCAGCAGTTCCGCGTCGCCGTGGTCGAGGACTCGCAACGCGCGGCGTTTCACTTCCGCTTCGACACAACCGCCGCCGAGCGTTCCCGCCTGCGATCCGTCGGGGTAGACGAGCATGGTCGCGCCGGCTTTCTGCGGCGTGGATCCTCGCGTCTCAACCAGCGCGGTGTAGCACACCGGCTGTCCGGACTGAATCGCATCGTGAAGTTGTTGGAACAGCTTTTCCATGGGGAGGCCATCTAATTGTGCGCTCAGTCTACGGCCGAGTTGCTGCGACCGGCAAGCCAGTGCCGGACACCGAGCGTTGCAAAGCCATCCGATCCGGGAGGGTGAGGCTCCTGCCGCGCCGCGGCGCATCGGCGGTTTCCGCGAACTTGCGGTTCGGCCAAAGCCTCGCCCTCCCAGGTGAAACTTTACGTCGACTGTTCGGGCACGAGGAGGCCGAGGTGCCGGAGTTTCTCGCGGCATTCGTCCCGTTCGCGGCTGCGCTGGAGGGACTTCCAGCTTTCGTCCTGCGCGGCGAGGAAATCGGCTTCTGACCAGAATGGTGGACTGGATTTCGACCGGTCGCCGGACACGAGGCGCTGGATGACCTCCTGATCGATCCGCGTAAGGGACATCGCGTTCACGCGATAGTCGACGAACGCCTCCCAAACAATCGGGAAGAGAGGCTGCACGATTTGTTCGCCGATGGTTTTGGAGTAGTCTCGGATTTCCAGTTGGGCATGCGCGTCCATGCGCAATGCGAGAAAATGCAGGAGATTGTGCAGGTCGATCTTCCAGTAGGCTTCGGTGTAGGTGGAGAGTGGCAGGTCCTTGCGAGCCTGCTCGCGAGCCACGCCCTCTTCGAGTCGCTTTTGGTAAACCTGACGGGCTAGCACCTGCAAATGACGTTCGTCTTCGCTCAGTCTCTGGCCGACATCGGCCGGCAGCGCAGCTCCGCTTCCCTGGCGATTCTGTTCGGCCTGCGTTCGCCATTCGTCCGGAGGCGTGGTCTGAGTCGAATCGATCGCGACCGAGTAGCGCGTGCTGTACTCGTTGACATTCGCCGTGCGATGTCGAATCCACTGCCGCCAGCAATCCATCGGCACGCGCACGAGAAACTTCAGTTCGGCCATCTCGAACGGCGTCGTATGGCGATGCCGCAGCAGGTAGCGGATGAGCGTGCGGTCGTCGGAGACCCTCTTCGTGCCGGTTCCATAGCTAACGCGGGCGGCCTGGACGACGGACGAATCATCCCCCATGACATCGACCAGGCAGACAAAGCCGTCGTCGAGCACCGGAAATTTCTTCCAGCGAAGTTGCTCGATCAACTCGGCGTGCGTCATGGAGGCCTCGTAGTTCGCGATGTGCTGCCTCAACGGAAACGCCCCAGCGCCAAAGCGGGAACTGGGGCGAGGACGATGTCGTGACCGTCCGCGATCTGACCTCGATCCAATCGAAACGACGACCGAGATCTCCCGCGGAGGCCGATCACTCGGCCAGTCCCGGCACGTTGATCGTGGTGATCCGTACCGCGGTGTATCGCTGTCGGTGGCCAGTGTGGCGGTTGTAGCTTTTGCGGCGTCGGAACTTTCCGATTTCGAGTTTCGGCCCGGCGGCCTCCGCATCGACGACCTCGGCATGGACGCTCGCTCCCTCGATCACCGGGCGACCGATCGCATTTTTCGATTCGGTTCCGGCAGCGAGGACGCGGTCAAAGCTCAACGCATCACCGTTCTTCGCCGTCGCACGGTAATCGACTTCGAGTTGATCGCCCTTTTGGACTCTGTATTGACGGCTTCCATCTTTAATCACAGCAAACATGGGACTGACCTTTTCGCGAGATTTCACAACTCTGTAGGACGGTTTTTCAAACCGCCTGTCCACCAAAACGATCGAATCGGACGTTTGAGAAACCGTTCGACGACACGTCGAGGAACGCGGGATTCTAACGGCTCAACGACTCGATTTCGAGAGTTCGGACGTCAAAAACCTGATCTCGGCACCGGTCGCGTCCAGCACCCGGATTTGAAGGTGTTCCGGGCTGATGTCGTTGCGGGCATGGATGTTGATCGTGACGTTCGAGTCCTCCTCATGCTTCGTCAGGTCGCGCCGCTTGCGATTGTTCAGGAAGTTGGCCACCCGGTCGTGGACCTCGATCACCACGCGAGCCACATTCTCGCGGCTGAGGGCACTGAGCAGGAGCCGCATCACCTCAATCGCCACGCTCTCTGCCGTTTTGACAAAGCCGCTCCCCTGGCAGCACGGACAGTGTTCGTAGACGCTTCGGCGGAGCGACGGACGGATTCGCTGGCGGGTCATCTCAATGAGGCCGAAGGGGCTGATCCGCAGGACCTTGGTTCGCGCCCGATCGCGCTCGATCGCTTCCCGTAAAGCGCGCTCGACTCCGCGCCGGTGCCGCTCCTCGCGCATGTCGATGAAGTCGTTGACGATCACGCCACCGAGGTCGCGGAGGCGGATCTGACGACAGATTTCAGCAGCCGCTTTGAGGTTGACCTGGTACGCGGTTTCCTCGGCATCGTTGTCCGCGCGGAAGTTGCCACTGTTGACGTCGATGGCCACGAGCGCTTCGGTCTGGTCGATGACGATCGAACCGCCACCGTCCAGCGGCACGTGGCGACGTTGAATTCGCGTGATTTCCTCTTCGATGTGATACTTGTGAAAAATCGGTTCGCGACCCTCGTACAACTGCACGCGGTTGGCGAAGCGCGGCAGCACGACCTTTAGAAACTCATGGGCCCGCTCGAACGCCGACTTCTCATCGATCCAGATCGTGTCGATCTCGCTGGTGAAGATGTCGCGGATCGTGCGAATGATCATGTCGCTCTCTTCGTAAATATCGACGGGAGCGCGGGTGCGTTTGATCCGGCGGACGATGACTTTCCACAGCCGCAGCAGGTAGTTCATGTCCCGCTGCAACTCTTTCTTGTCGCGATCGATTCCGGCCGTGCGCACGATGAAGCCGAGTCCCGCGGGTGGCCTCAGCTCGTTCATGTTCTCTCGCAACCGGCGGCGGACGTCGTCGTCACTGATCTTGCGGCTGACGCCGACTCGCTGCAGGCCGGGCATCAGCACGAGATAACGGCCCGGGATGCTGATGTACGTGGAAAGCGTCGGCCCCTTGGTGCCGATGCCCTCCTTGATCACCTGCACCAGGACTTCGCTTCCGCGTTTGAAAATGTCCTGAATCGGCGGCTTGTTGCGGATGCTGCGATCGTTGAGCCGGCGGCTTTTTCCGCGACCCGGCCGCTCTTCGTCGCCACCGTCTTCTCTCCCGTTGCGATCTGCGAGGTGTTTGTAGTACTGGTACTCGACGTCGCTGACGTGCAGGAAGCCGTTGCGGCCGACACCGAAATCAACGAAGGCCGCCTGGATGCTCGGTTCGATATTGACCACGCGGCCCTTGTAGATGTTGCCGACGTAGTTCTCCAGGCTCGTGCGTTCGACGTACAATTCTTCGAGGACCCCGTCCTCGACAATCGCGATCCGACTTTCCTCGGGTTGCAGAACATTGACGAGCATCTCTTTCTTCATGGAATGCCTTTCCTCGGCGATGAAGGGGCGTGCTCTCCCCGCGGATGCGTTGGCGAATGCCTGCGGCGTCCGATAGGTCGGGCGCTGTGGTCCGGTCCGCCGGTGAAAAGTCGACGCCAGGCGGAGCATTCCGCCCGTCGGAGAGCGAACCTTCGGCGATGTCGCTGGGCGACATCGGGAATGGCCGTTCGCGAAGCGTCGCGGCGGCGGAAGACCACACAGCACTCGCCTGCCTACGGCCAGCCCGACATAACACTGTGCGGTGAATGCGGGAGACAGGGGAGTTTGTCGTCCGCGATGCGCGGTTCAAACCATCGACGCGCGGCTTTTCAGGCACGGGCGAGCGGAAGGGCGAACGAAATGCGTTGGGCATCGGGTACGAACGACGGTGCACGGGTGAACGAAAACCTGCCGCGTTCGACCTTGCCGTCGCTGCCGAAGCAACGATTGGGCCGAGCGCCACGGCGAACCAAAACTATACGACAATGTCCGGACAGAGCTTCTTCAACTCTCCCCGAAGATACGCTTCCACTTCCCGAGCCACATCGAAACCGGCGGCATGCCTGGCGATATCTTCCGCCTGGAGGATGCTGAGGCTGCGGATTACCTGCTTGATTTCCGGGATGGCCTGCGGTGTGACGCTAAGTTGCCGAAGTCCCAACCCGACGAGGAGGGAGGTGTACACCGGGTCGGAACTCATCTGGCCGCAAACATTCACAGGAATGATGTGCTTGGCTCCGGCTTGGACCACCATCCGAATGAGTCGCAGGATAGAGGGATCGGCCGAGCTATACAAGTTGGCGACGGCCGGATTGGCTCGATCGACGGCCAAGGTATACTGGATCAAGTCGTTGGTGCCAATCGAGAAAAAGTCCACTTCCGGTGCGAACTCCTCCGCCATGAGCGCCGCGGAGGGGACTTCGACCATCATGCCGACTCTCAGGTCGCGCCGAAACGGGACGCCATGCTCATCCAGGTCGTCCATGACGTCGCCGAGGATCATGCGAGCCTGACGCAGTTCCAAGAGTGACGTGACAAGCGGGAACATCACGCACACGTCACCCAGCACCGCGGCCCGCAAGATGGCTCGAAGCTGCGTCTTGAACAGCGCGAGGTTCTGCAAACTGATTCGCAAGCTGCGCAGGCCCAAGGCCGGGTTGGTCGCGTCTTCGAAGACTCCTTGCATGCTATCTGGAACCTTATCGGCCCCGAGGTCCAGCGTGCGAATGACCACCGGACGATCGCGGAAAGCGTTAACGACTCGTACATAGGCTTGGTAGTGGTCTTCCTCGCTCGGGGGAATGTCGCGACCGATGTACAAGAATTCTGTGCGGTACAGGCCGATCCCTTCCGCTCCGCGATGCGTGCAGTGATCAACCTCCTCGGGAAACTCAATGTTCCCCGCCAACCGAATGTGGACGCCGTCACGGGTTTCGGCACGAACCTGTGTCAGCGATTCTCGTTGCACCTCGACGGTGTGAAAGCGGGCGGCGGTTTCGAGGTAGTCCTTGAGAGTCTGCTCGTCCGGATCAATGATGACGGTCCCGAGCGTGCCGTCGATGATGACTGTTTCACCGCCCGAAACTCCGGACAAGAATCCCCCAACGGCAACCACCGCGGGGATCTCCAACGCGCCGGCCAGAATCGCCGTGTGGCTGGTGCGGCCGCCGGCTTCTGTGGCGAAACCGAGAACAAAATCTGTATCGATACTGGCGGTCTCGCTCGGAGTCAGATTGTTGGCGAGTACAACAACGGGCTGGGTCAGGTTGGAGAGTTCTTCTCGCCGTTCACCGAGCAATTGCTTGAGCACTCGCTTTTCCAGATCGAACAAATCCACGGCTCGTTCGGCGAGGTAGTTGTCACCCAAGTTCTGAATCGCCCTGGCATACTGACGCAGCACGCGGCTGGAAGCATACTCGGGTGAATAACATTTGTTGCGGATGAGTTCTTCGATCTCGTTCGAGAGCTTGGGATCCTGGATCATCTGCCGATGAGCCGAGAAAATCGCCGCATACTGTTTACCCAGCCGGTCTCCCGCCAGCTTTTCGTTCACCTCGATTTCCTCGCAGACGGCCGCTACAGCGGTCCGAAATCGAGTCAACTCGGATTCCACGGCATCAACTTTGACGAACCGTTGCGGAATGCGGAAATTCTCGGCTCCCAAGACAAAAGCGGGGCCGATGGCGACCCCGGGAGCCACCGCAATTCCACGTCGGATTTCCATACGTCACGCCTCCACGCGATATCTGCATTGGGCAAACGGTGCGCTGCGCAGCACCGAGTGAGTCGACTCGGCATACGCCGTCAACGTCGGCGACTAACTCTGTGCTGGCAGAAAATTGTTTTGAAAGAGAGATTCCAAAGCGGCCACGGCATCTGCGGCCTGATCTCCGCTGGCCTCCAACCTCAGCACCGAACCAAACTCAACGCCCAAAGTCAGCATATCCAAAGGGCTGCGAGCGTCGGCCGAACGATCGTCCTTGCAGATGCGAATCTCGCAAGCATACTGCCGGGCGACCTGAACAATCTGCGAGATAGGATGCAGGTGCAGGCCGTCTTTCAGGTTGACGGTTACTTTCCGAGTGACTACCGGATTCCGATCCATGACGTCGCCCGGCTACACGAGCTGATTGTTGTCCGCTTCTTCCAGCAGGTCAACCACCGACTTGACCGTGACAGCCTGCTTGAGAAAGTTGCAGAATCGATCGTTTCGCAAGTGGCGAGAAATGCTCTCCAGCGCACGCAAATGATCCCCCGGTCGATCGGGAGGCGAAACCAAGAGAAACAGTATGAACACATCCTCGCCATCCAAGCTGGCAAAATCGACGCCATCCTTGCAGAGAGCGACGGTGGCGACGAGTCGATCGACCGAGGGGTGTTTCGTGTGGGGCACGGCCACACCCTTGCCAATTCCAGTCGATCCGAGTTCTTCACGTTTCAAGATCGCTGCGACGATGCCTTCCTGGTCCGATAGCTGAATGCTGCCACAAGTGCCAAGGCTCCGCACCAACGAACGAATCGCCTCCTCCTTGGATGTGACATGCAAGTCCGTGATGATCGCCTCAGGAATCACGAAATCCGTCAACTTCATTCCGCTCTCCTTACACTTTTGCCGTGAGGTGCCGAAACGCACCGGAGGCAACGGAATTCCACCGTGGCCAACATGCCGAGTCGTCGTCACCCGGTGAATGCCGGACGAGTCTCCTTGATCACTATGAGTCCACACGCTCGTCGTGGGGCTCGTTGTTTCGAGGAATGGTCCGGCGGTGATGGTCTTGGATTTTCTCTTTGTACTTCCGGATCTGCTGCTCCATCTTGTGGAGCGATTGATCAAACGTGGCGATCGCGTCCGCGCTTTCCTCGAGTGCCACGAAATTGTGCTTGTGCTCGGCGTCCACTAAGATTTCGACTTTGACACGCTCCTTCTCAAAAATGAACGCCACGGTGATCGCGGTAACCCGTTCAAAATAGGTGAGCAGCTTTTCGGATTTTCGAGTGACGTAGTCCAGTTGCTCCTTGTTCAGGCTTCCGTGCTTGCACGAGATTGCGACTTGCACCGATTCTCGCTCCTCAAATGTCGTTCGTTTGACGCCTTGTCCGCCGCACAGCAACAGGGCGACGGATGCCGGTCCGCATCTTAGCTGCCACCATTTTCCAATGCCAGTCATCGCACGACACGAGCACACATCGGCCGGCCGCGGTGCAAACCAGTTGATCAGAAGTCGTCGACGGGAGCTAACGATGCGGTTTCAAACGCATTCGCCTCGGTGATTGGCAGTGGGATTCGCTCAGGTGGGCGGCGATGTCCACGCTGGGACAACCAGGTCGAAAAACGCCGCTTCGATGACGTGCCCGCGGTGGCTGGAGACGAGCCACTCGCGCGATCGCCGTTGCGAGCCGGTGCATTGCTTTCGATTGAATGGTCCTGATGAGGGCCTGAAGCTGCCTCGCGATGCTTCGATGTGACACTTGAGTGTGTCTCAATCGTTGGCGACAAATTGTCGCTGTTCATTGACATCGACCAACCCGAAGCTCGGCACCCAGATGCAATCGCCACTATGGTCATCACGCACAGCAGGTATCGGATCGGATTCCGCATGTGTCGCGCATCCCTATGACAAGCGTCACGAATTCGTTTGTTCATCGTCGTGTAGACCGAGACAGCCTCAAGGAGGTCTCATACCACCTACACGGCCGTTTCTCAAAGCCCGGTTGCCTGAGCCGGGCTTTGTTGACATTCGACAACCGAGCGTGCTCGTGTGTTGCGTTGGCGCAATAAACCGCCAGTGCTTGACTTAGGATGCAGGTGAGCGAATGTGTGCCAACGACTACGTTGCCGCGGAGCAACTCTTTTTGGTTCAAGGCAGACCTTGCTTTGAATCGCACGTCGATTTCGTGGAATGCCGCATCCTGTTTTCAAAATGAGATTTGCGGCGAGTCGCAGCGGCACGCATTCACGACTTTGAACAATCTGTAAACCAGTGGCGATTCCGTTGCTTTACACCGCAATCACACCCGACACGAAACAGAATTCAACAATCATCTGTCGGAATCGCAAACGAATGAAATCAAATTCTCGGCCCCAGGCCAAAGGAGAGTACATCATGCGACGCCTTGGCACCCAACTGTTCAACGACGAATCCGGCTTCATTGTCTCGGCGGAATTGATCCTGATCGCAACGATCGCCGTGCTATCGTTGGTTGTTGGTCTCAGCGAAATCGCCAATGCAATCAACGAGGAACTGGAAGATGTGGCTGCGGCCTTTGGCAGCATCAATCAGTCCTTCAAGTTCAAGGGACTGCATGGCCACAAGGGCAAATGGATGGGAAGCATGTTCGTGGATCATGTCGATTCTTGTGACAGCGAATGCGACATCCAATGCTGTTCCGCGATCACTGGCGAAGCCTCTGGCGGGCACGACATGGGAGATGACTGATTCCGGCCCCCTGTCAGCACCACGAAACCCTGCCTCTGGCCTTAATCGATGCCACTGAAAAACCTGTCTCTCCGAGCTTGATTGCGAGTTGCTCGTTCGTAGACGTTGACCATGCTCTTCGCCCCCTTCCGGTTTCGGGAGGGGGTTCTTTTTTGTCTGCAGAGAACCGTGAAATCGGACCTGCCGAAGCTTTGGAGACCTGGGAATCAGACCGAACTGATCCAGATTCCGTGACGGGTTGGATTCAACTTTCTTGGCGTGCCGCCTAAAATGATCTGCTTTCCCAACTGCGCGACAGACCACCGGCACGCGCAGGTTTCCGGCGACGCAACATTCGAACCGGCGAGAGTCTTTGAGTGCCGGCCCATCCTTTCCCGGCACATCGGATCGATTCAGGACGGAACCGCACGATGACGTTGGCACAACTTTTGGAAGGGCGATTTCGCGGCGATGTTAGATTTCGAGGCGCCGAGTACCTGAAGACCGAACGGGTCACAATCAGCGATGTGACGGCCGACCGCATTGCCGGCGTCATTCGCGATGGCGCCGAGTTTGAAACCGAGCTTCTCCGTGTCAACGACGATCTGCGGTTGCGCTGTACTTGCCCCCAGGGAAGCGGACGACACCCTTCTTGTAAACACCTGTGGGGAATGATCCTGGCTGTGGACACCGGTGGATTGGTCTCCTCCGGTGCCAAACCGGGACACATCCCCCCGTTTCTCGTTGAGGCGGAACCAGCTGAGCTCGATGACGAAATCTGGGAAGGCGATCCGCATCGCGACGTTTACGAACCGCCTTCGGGAACAAGTCTGGGTTTGCGTCAGACCACATTATCCGATCCGCTCCTGCGATCTTGGGACGCTCAACTCCAGAACCTGCGCACGCGCCTGCAGCAGCAAGGCACGCGCGGTGGCGCCGCAACGCGCGAACGAACGGTGTTTTACGAAATCGACGTGGCCCGCAGCGCCGACCAACTGCGACTCGTCATTGAAACGACCCAACGGCAGCGCCGCGCCAATGGTCAGTGGGGCAAGCTCAAACCGCTGAAGGTTCGCGCTTCCCGCCTGGATGAACTCGAATTGGACGAGGATCGCCGCTTGCTCGCCTACCTGCTCGGCGGAGCCCCGGAGCGGATGAATTGGTTCGTTCCGCAGTCCGATGTGCATCTGGGCGCAAACCGCTATCAGCTCTCCTTTGAGCTTGCCGAATTGATGTTGGCTCGAATGTGCGCGACCCAACGATTGCGTTTTCGCGAACCGGAGTCCGACGCAGCAACGACCAAGACCGGCACTTCTCTCGCTTGGGACGCAGGTCCCCCGTGGGAACTATGCCTCGCCGTCGTCGACGACGAACAGTCCAACGCGTGGCACCTGCAGGGCCGACTCCGACGCGAAGACGAATCTATCGACGTACGAGACCCGATGCTGTTGATCCCCGGTGGATTCGTTTTCACTCGCACTCACGTTGCCCGACTGCAAGATTTCGGTGCCTTCGATTGGATTCCGGTGTTGCGCGGCGACCGGCCGATCACCATTGATCGCGGCGAGGAACACGAGCTCGTGGACCGACTGCTCGACATGCCGCAGCTCCCGCGACTTGAATTGCCCGCGGAATTGCGACTATCGGAATTTGCCTGCGCACCGACACCACTGCTGTTTCTGCAGGCGCCGCGCACCGGTCGCTGGCAACCCGATCGACTGCTCGCCGAGGTGCAATTCGATTACGCCGGAACACGCATCCGCGGGACCAGCCCGCAGGCCATGCTCGTGCAACGCGAGTGGGGCCGCTGTGTCCCGCGCGACCGCACGACCGAAGCCAAGGCTTGGGATGATCTCCGGCTGTGCGGTTTCCGGCAGTTGAATCCGGAACTCCAGCCGTCCGCGCGAGTCAGTCGGCACGACGTCGAAATCCCGGTGAAGTGGCTTGGTCCCGCCGTGCGGCAACTCGTCAAACTTGGGTGGCAGGTGCATGCCGCCGGCCAGCAAGTCCGGCAACCCGGCCAGATGCAGTTGAACGTAAAATCAGGCATCGATTGGTTCGAACTGCATGCCAAGGTCGACTTCGATGGCCGCACCGTTCCGTTCCCCGCATTGCTCGCGGCGCTGGCTCGCGGTGACAGCACGGTCCGGCTCGACGATGGTTCGTTCGGAATCCTGCCCGAAGAATGGGCGCAGCAATTCGGTCTGCTGTCCGGACTCGGCGTCGCGGATGGCGATCACGTTCGGTTCACGCAAAGCCAGGCCGTGTTGCTGGACGTGCTGCTGGCGTCGCAGGAATCCGTTCACGTCGATGCGGGCTTCGAGAACCTGCGCGATCGGTTGCGGAGTTTTGGCGGCATCCGTCCCGCCGTGGAGCCTGCGGGCTTTCGCGGCGAGCTCCGTCCCTATCAACGTGAAGGCCTGGGCTGGCTGCAGTTTCTCGAATCGTTCCGACTTGGCGGCTGTCTCGCCGACGACATGGGTTTGGGAAAGACGATTCAATTGCTCGCGTTGCTGCAGAACCGGAAGCTCGCGCGCGGGCCGGACGACGAACATCGGCCGTCGCTCGTGGTCGTCCCGAAATCTCTGATCTTCAACTGGCATCAGGAGTGCAACCGGTTCACGCCGCAGCTTAAGGTCATCGACTACACCGGACTGCACCGTGCAAAGCTTGCGAAACGGTTCGGCAAGGCGGACGTGATCCTCACCACGTACGGCACGCTGCGGCGCGACATCGTGCAGCTCAGGGAAGTTGCCTTCGATTTCGTGGTGCTGGACGAGGCGCAGACGATCAAAAACGCCGGCTCGCAGGTGGCCAAGGCGGCTCGACTGCTGAAGGCCAACCACCGCCTCGCCCTCTCCGGCACGCCGATCGAAAACCGGCTGAGCGATCTCTGGTCGATCTTCGAATTCCTTAACCCCGGCATGTTGGGCCGCGCGGCGGTCTTTCGGATGCACACATCCGACGGCGGCGATGCCGAAAGCCGCCGCATGCTCTCGCAGGCGCTCCGGCCGTTCATCCTGCGGCGAACTAAAGGTCAAGTTGCCGCCGAACTCCCCGAAAAGCTGGAGCAGACGGTTCTCTGCAACATGCGCAAGCAGCAGGAATCGCTGTACGCCGAGCTGCGAGATCACTACCGCCAGTCGCTGCTGGGCATGGTCAAGAAACAGGGGTTGGCAAAATCAAAAATCCACGTGCTGGAAGCGCTGCTCCGGCTGCGACAGGCCGCCTGCCATCCCGCTTTGATCGACGAAGCCCGCATTGACGAATCGAGCGCGAAACTCGACGCCCTCTGTTTGCACTTGCAGGACGTGCTGGCCGAAGGGCACAAGGCCCTCGTCTTTTCACAGTTCACCAGCATGCTGGCGATTGTGAAACGGCACCTCTACCAGCGCGGAATCGTCTTCGAGTACCTCGACGGCCAAACGCGAAACCGCAAGCAGCTGATTGACCGCTTCCAGACCGATCCCGCTTGCGGTGTGTTCCTCATCAGCCTGAAAGCGGGCGGGCTGGGTCTCAACCTGACCGCTGCCGACTACGTTTTTCTGCTCGACCCGTGGTGGAACCCGGCAGCCGAAGCCCAGGCGATCGACCGCGCCCACCGGATCGGCCAGACGCGCCAAGTGTTCGCCTACCGCCTGATCTGTCACAACACGGTAGAAGAAAAAATCGCCGAACTTCAGACCAAGAAGAAAGAACTCGCCGATGCGATCCTGCAAGCGGACAACAACCTGATCGGCGACCTGTCGTCCGAAGACTTGGAACTGCTACTCTCGTGACGCTGCGCGAGATGTCAGTTGCTGTTTATGAACGCGAAATCCACCGACCACCGGAGTTTCCACCATGCCCAATGACGCCAACCAAACCAGCATCACCTGGCTCCTCTTTGCCCTCCTGACCGTGGTTTCATGGGGAGTCTACGGGATCTTCCTGCACAAAGGTCAGATTCTGATGGCCGACCCCGCAAACGGTCGGTACAAGGCGTTCCTTTTCGTCGGGATCGCGTACTTCTTGACAGCCATCCTCGCGCCGCTGGCGGTGCTGATCGCAAACAAAGCCACCTGGAGCATGCCCGGCAGTGCGATGACTTGGTCGCTCGTCGCTGGCATCGTTGGAGCCGTCGGGGCCTTCGGCGTGCTGCTCGCTTTCGGAGCCGCTCCCAAGCCGACGGTGAAGTACGTTCCCGTGGTGATGTCGATCATTTTCGCCGGAGCCCCCATCGTGAATGCGGTTGTCGCATTGGCACTGCATCCGCCGGAAGGTGGCATGGCGAGCATCCGCCCCCAGTTTTTTCTCGGCATCGTGCTGGCCGCCATCGGCGGCTGTCTGGTGACTCTCTACAAAGACCCGGTCACACCTGCTCCCGGTTCGTCCGGCGGTCAACCGGCCGCCACGACACCGTCAACCTCGCAAGCCGGATCGACGCACTGATTCGGCGTCGCGCCGACTCGCGGTTGCCCTTGACCGGGTTTGGACTTTGGAATATCACGCCGCCCCTTCCGTGGTCGGCGGCGATCCGCCTCCGCGGAACTTCGCCCTCATTTCCAAAGCCCGTTCCAAACTGAAGTCGTCTGTCCGCGCGCGGCGGGAGCCGCCTGCGGCCCGATTCCGTCCGCATCGAAGGCAGGCCGCGACATGCCGCACGCGCTGGTTGCCTCATCGTTCCGCTGGCAAACGGTCGGCGTCTGCGCGGCGGCGACGATGCTCCTCGCCGGCTGCAAGCTGTGGCAGGAGAGTCCGACCGAACCGGCTGCGGCCGGTCGCCCCTGGTTGTCGAACCTCGTCGGTCAGGAAACGAAGCCGTCGCAACCGCCAGACTTTGCATGGCTCAAACCGGAATCCCCATCCGTCGACGTGCTGCCGGGCGATGAACTCGAAGTCACCGTCCACGACCTGTTCGAACTCGGCAAGCCGCACACGTGGACCGCGCGTGTGACGCCGACCGGGCACCTCGACGTACCGTTGCTCGGTCGCGTCGTGGTCACCGGTGGCGATGCAGCACAGATCGCGGATTCGTTCTCCGATCGCTACCGCGCCGGCGACATTCTGCTCGAACCGCGAGTCCACGTGCGACAACTGAATCAGGCCACGGTCAGCGTGCGAATCGACGGCGAAGTGCATCGCCCCGAAACCGTGCAGGTGCCGCGAGCCGAATCGAACGTGCATCGCGCGCTCGTCGAAGCGGGCGGTGCGAAGCCGACCGCTGGGACGCACGTGTCGATTACGCGGCGACACATGGAGGGCACCTCGGGCGCCACGGACGGCGTGTCCGCCCGTGAATCCATCAGCGACACCCGCACTGGCGGCAAGCTGTCAGTGGCACCGATTCATGGATTGGAACCAGTCTCTCAAGACATGCTGCACGACGATGTCTGGTTCGACCTCGATCGCGAAGCCGACCGCAAGGCACTCCGCGAGTGGCGGTTGCTCGACGGCGATGTCGTTACGTTTCATCCTGCCGTCGCACCGGTCCGAATCGTCGGTGCCGTCACTCGCCCGGGCACAATCAAACTGCCGGCCGGTCGTCAACCAACAGTCTGGGAAATCATTCAGCTCGTCGGAGGCGCTTCGCAGCCCGATGCCGCTTGCAACGTGACCCTAATCCGCCCCGCGCGAAACGTCCACGGACCGAAGCGCTGGTCGTCCTCCGTCGAATCGTGGGCGGACGCCGATCTCAGCCAGTTCCCGAACGTCGAACCCGGCGACACGATCCATGTGGCGTTGCAGGAAAAACGATCTCTCCCTCGCCCCTTTGGTGAGAGGGCTGGGGTGAGGGGTGGCGGAGCGTCTCTGAAGGAGAATCGCGAGTCGGGCCGAGAGAATCCCGGGGCATCCCTCACCCCCAACCTCTCTCCCCAAAGGGGAGAGGGGAGTGCGCCGCAGACTTCCGAAGTCTTCGAGACGTCGGAAGTCGCGACACAGCCCGCGACGGGCGATGCCGAAGGAGGGTCGTAGCCATGCGCGATCGGCGAGTGAGCTGGTTTTGGCCGCTGTTCGCAGCCGTGCTGATCGGCGCAGCGATCGGCGGCGGGCGGCATTTCACCCGGCCGCCGCTCTTTGAAGCGCGCGTCGACGTCCAACCGCCGACCGACATCGCGGTGGCGGACGACGGCACCGAGTCATCGGCGGCGGTCGCGGAGGAGCATTCCGAGGAGCTGGTCTTCTCACCCGCCGTCTTGTCCGCCGCGGCGCAGCGTCTGCGACAGCGGCAAGTCGCACCGTTCGATCGACTCGACGCGGCATCGGCATCCGACGAACTGTCATCTTCGCTGAGGCTGGACATGCGGGCCGACTCGCCAAACATATCCGTCGTCTGCTCGTCCCCCGATGGCGATCACGCGCTGACGCGACTTCAAGCGTGGACGGACGCCTGGCTCGAAACGCACTGCGGCCCGAACACAAACGCCGACCGCAAGTCCGCCAAACCCGAGGACGAATCTGCGCGGATCGCACGCGCCGCCGAACTTCAGGAGAAACTGAACACGGCACGAGCCGACGTCACTGCACTTGAGCAGCAGCTTGGTGGTCCGGCCAATGAGGTGACTCGCGATCTGGTTCAGCAGGAGAAACTCAAGTCGCTGGCTGCCGCCGTCGCAACGGCGACGGCGCGGCGGCTGGAAGCCGAAAACCGGTACGTCCAGATTCGCCGCGATGTCGAATCGGGCATCGCACTCGATCTGCTCCTGCCGCGCCTGCCGGACGGGAAGGCGAAGCAGCTCGTCGAAGCGGCCCTGGCCCGCACGCGCATCGCTGCCGAGTGGGATCAACTCCAGACCGAACGCCGCCGCCTCGCCCAAGTCTACGGCTCGCGGCATCCGCGCGTGATCGAGATGATCAACCAGATGATCGAGCTGCAGCGCACAGCAGCAAGCCAGCCAAACTCATCGGACGAGCGCGAAGCCACGCCGACCGAACTCCTGCTGAGATCGCTCGCCGCCGACGTGCAGGAACAGCAGGCGATCGAGCAAGACGTGCAGGGCCAGTTGGAACTCGAACGCGATTCGCAGGAGGAACGGGCACACCTCGTCGCCGAGCTTCGCAACGCGATCAAGCAGGCAACCGAGTTGCAGAGCGAGCTCGAACGGCTGACCGCGCCCGCGGTGTCTCCCGTGACGAAGTCGGTCCTCGCCAAAGCGGCCTCGGTCATGATTCGGCCACCGGAGTTGCAGCCGAAGCCCGTCCGCAGCGTGCGCGTTTCCGCGATCGAAGGGACGGCGTCTGCGTTCGTCGCGTGGTTGGCCTTCGTCGGCGTGGCCCGGTGGCTCCGGCGCGAACGCAACCACGAACCGCGACCGGTCCGACGATCGACCCCGATCGCCACCATCCAACCGACGCCGCTGCAGGATCGTCGCGCCGAACGGATGCTGCGATTGCGGCTGAACCGGTTGAAGACGGGGTGACAGAGTGATTTTCGATTTTCGATTTTCGATTTTCGATTTGGCGGTACGATGCTCGGTATCCGAGCCGACTGGCGGTTCGGATTTGGCGAAGCCAATCGCAAATCGGCAATCGAAAATCGGAAATCCAATCCCATGTCCCGCGCCGCCACCGAATATCGCTACGAAAAACTGACCTGGCCTGAAATCAACGACGCGGTGGACCTCCGCAAGATTTGCATCGTGCCGTGCGGGGCCGTCGAACAGCATGGGCCGCACCTGCCGCTCGATGTGGACCTCGTCTGCCCCGGCGGGGTGGCGCGCGGAGCCGGTCAGGCGATGCCGGACAAGCTGCTCGTCCTGCCGCACATTTCCTACGGCTACACCGGGCACGTGATGGATTTCCCCGGCACGATCAACACGAATTACACGACGTTCATCGAGCAGGTGCTCGATGTCACGCGGTCGCTGGCGTACCACGGGTTCAAGAAGATCATCCTGCTGAACGGCCACGGGTCAAACATGCCGAACCTCGACCTGGCCGCGCGCCGCACGAACCTCGAAACCGACGCCGAGTGCTGTGTGATCGCATGGTGGAACCTGCTGACTGTGGACAAGGATTTCCTCCCGCGTTGGCGTCAGAGCAAATTCCCCGGCGGGTGTGCCCACGCCTGCGAGCTGGAAACGTCGATGTATCTGTACCTCGCCGAAGAAGACGTGCGGAAAGACAAGATCAAGAGCGGCACGATCAGCTTCAACAACGATGACAGCCCGTTCAACTGGGTGGACCTGTTCGGCGCCGGTCCGGCGACGGTGATCAGTTGGACCAGCAGCTACTCCGACACCGGAGTCCTCGGCGAGTCCGAACTGGCGACGAAGGAAAAGGGCGAGCAAGCCTGCAACGAAGCCGTGAAGCAACTCTGCCGCTTCGTGAACTACTGGCATCCGCGTCCGAAAGACGTTCGCAAAGACCGCCATCGCCACCCGCCGACGATGCCGTTCCCCTGGAAACAGCGCAGCCTGACGAAACCGGAGAGCTGACGGCGATCGGTCAGATCTCAAATCGACTTCGGCAGCGTCCAGGGTGCACGGTACTCCTTGGTCAGCATCGCTGCGGCCTCGGCATCGTTGAGAATCGTCTCGCGATCGGGATCAAAATTCAATACGCGAGCCACGCGGTAGGCGATCTCACCCAGGTGCACGAGCGCACACGAAAGGTGAGCGACCTCGGCCGAGGCGTTGGGTTCCTGCCGGCTGCGCACGCTGTCGAGGAAGTTGTGAACGTGCTGAGGCCCGCCGGTGTTGCCCTTGAAGGTCGGCCCGGGTTCCTCCTTTCGCCCCAGCCGCACTTCAAAGTAGCCGCGCCGCGTGAACAGCATCCAACCTTCCGTGCCAAAGAATGCGTTGCCGCTGTCGTATCCGTACAAACCGTACGGCGTCCAGCCGCGGTCCTCGTACAGCAGCACCTTGTCGTCGGCGAACTGAAAGGCGACCGTCATGTTGTCGGGATACTCGCGCTCGCCGGTCAGGTCGATCTTGCTGCCGTGCGATGTGATGCGGATGGGGTGTCCGGGATCACCCAGTCCAAAGCGAGCCATGTCGATGTCGTGCACGCCGTCGTTGCCGATGTCGCCGTTTCCGTAATCTTGATACCACTGCCAATTGCCGTGGAACCGGTTGGCGTTGAACGGCCGCTTCGGAGCCGGGCCCAGCCAGGTGTTGTAATCGACGCCCGCGGGCGGGTCGCTGTCGCGTACGGGCTGGCGATGCGAGTGCCGCTGAACATTCCACGCCTTCGACATTTTCACCTTGCCGAGAATCCCCGACTGCAGGACTTCGCGGGCCCTGGCGACGACGTCGCTGGATCGCATCTGCGTGCCATGCTGAACGATTCGCTTGTGCTTGCGGGCGGCGTCAACGAGCAATCGTCCTTCGCGGAACACGTGCGACGCAGGCTTCTCGACGTATATATCCTTGCCGGCCAACACGGCGGGGATGGCGATCGGCGAGTGCCAGTGATGCGGCGTCGCGATGAACACAACATCCACCGACTTGTCGTCCAGCACCCGACGAAAGTCGCCGAACGAGGCCGGTCTGGCGCCGCGGGCCTGCTCGATTCGCGACGCCATCGCACCCACGCGTTTCTCGTCCGGATCGCAGACCGCGACGATGGCCGCATCCTTGCGCTCGAGCAAGGGACCGAGATACGACTGCGAACGGCCGCCCGTTCCGATCAGGGCGACGCGGATCTCGTCGTTCGCCGACGCACCTCGGACCGCGTCCACACCCGTGCTGCAGGCGGTCGCTCCGATGACTCCGGCCACTGTTTGACTGACGAACTCCCGGCGATTCACGGCGTGCATGGCAATCCTCCGAAAGGGGGTTGGCCGGATTCTACCCAACTTCTGCCGAATCATCATCGCCGAGCGTCAATCATGAACGTCGAGTCGGCGGCCGCCGGGTTCCGCATCAACCGCGGAGGTCTCGCGACGGTCGATGCCGCACGCGGCCGTTGGTTGTTTTTCGAAATCCCCACAAGTATTCTGGCGCCTCGCGATTGGATTGACATCGTTCTTTGATTGCTGACCTCGGGAGATCGACATCATGGCGACGAACGGCAAGCTGAATCGGAAATTGCGGATGGGGCTGGTGGGAGGCGGGCAGGGAGCGTTCATCGGGCGAGTACACGCCACGGCGGCGGTGCTGGACAATCGGGCGGCCCTCGTCGCGGGAGCGCTGTCGTCCGACCCGGCCAAAGCCAAGGCGTCGGCACCGGACTACGACATCTGCGAGACGCGGGCTTACGGTTCGTACACCGAGATGATTGAAAAGGAGAAGGCGCTCCCGGCGGACAAGCGGATCGACTTCGTCACAGTCGCCACGCCCAACCACACGCACTTCCCGATCGCGAAGGCGGCGCTCGAAGCGGGCTTCAATGTGATCTGCGACAAACCGATGACGTTCGATCTGGCTCAAGCCGAAGAACTCGCGAACGTCGTCGCCAAGTCCGGAGCCGTGTTCGCCCTCACGCACAACTACACCGGTCACCCGCTCGTGCGGCAGGCGCGGCAGATGATTCTCGGCGGCGAATTCGGCGAGATTCAGGCTGTGCGCGCGTGCTACATTCAGGGTTGGCTGCGGACGCGGTTGGAATCGTCGGATCAAAAACAGGCCGCGTGGCGCACCGACCCGACGAAATCCGGCGCGGCGGGTTGCTTCGGCGACATCGCGACGCATGCCTACAACCTGGCTCGCTACATGACCGGCCTGATCCCCGCGGACGTGTCTTGCCACCTGAAGACCTTCGAACCCGGCCGCAAACTCGACGACTACGGCCACGCCGTCATCCGTTTCGAGAACGGAGCCTTGGGCACAGTCACCGCGAGTCAGATCTCGCACGGCCGCGAGAACGACATTTTCATCGAAGTGGATGGGACGAAGGCTTCGTTGCTCTGGCGTCAGGAGGACCCGAACGTGATGGTCGTGCGCCGCAACGGACAGCCGCATCAGATGTACACGCGCGACCCGAACGCGCCGTTCCTGAACGACGCCGGCAAGGCCGCCTGCCGCATCCCGTCGGGGCACCCGGAGGGGTATCTCGAAGCATTCGCGAACATCTACCGCAATGCCTACGACGACATCGCCAAGCGGGCGATCGGTGAAACCTGGGAGAAAGTCGACACGATCTACCCGAATGTGAACGACGGCGTCGAAGGGATGTACTTCATCCAGCAGTCCGTCGCGAGCAGCCAGCAAAACGGAGCTTGGCTTCCTCTGAAGCACAAGCTGGCGCGACGCCAACCACCTCGTAACTCGATTTGAGACGGGGCCGGCTTGCCACCGGCCCCGTTTGCCTGCGCAGAACGATGTCTTCGACACATTCAACCTACCGCAGTTTCGACGCGGAAAAGATCGTCGAGACCACCGCGTCGTTGGAGCGGCGGATCGCGGAGCGGTTTGGAGATGCCGGGCTGCGGAAGATTGCGGCGGAATTGAATCAGGTCGCGCGTGAAGCCGTCGTGCGATCGCAGGCCATTCGAGAACCAATCGTCTCGGTGCGAGTGGGCATTTGGACAGTGGTGATCGCCATCATCGCGTTGATTGGCTTCATCACACCTCGCAGCAAGCTCGACTGGCACAATTTTGTGCAGTCCAGCGACTTCTTGCAGAACTTCGATGCCGGACTGGAATCGTTTGTGCTTCTCGGTGCCGCGCTGCTCTCTCTCGTGACGGTGGAGAGTCGATTCAAGCGCAACCGGGCACTGAAGGCGATTCACGAATTACGGGCGATGGCCCACATCATCGATATGCACCAGCTTACGAAGGACCCCGAGCGGATCACGCGGAGCGGGCCGTCCACCGCGTCGTCGCCCAGGCGGTCGCTGACGCCGTTCGAACTCGGACGGTATCTCGATTACTGTTCCGAACTGCTGTCGCTGGCGAGCAAGATCGGAGCCGTCTACGTGCAGGATTTTCCCGACCCCACCGCCCTCGCCGCTGCCGACCAGCTTGCCACGCTGACCAACGATCTGTCGCGCACGATCTGGCAGAAGATCATGATCCTCGACATCGCCACCGGACCTGAATCGCAGCCAGCGTCCAGCCCCGCCGAACCACGCACAACCGTCGCCGCCGACACCCCGCGTGAAGGAGCTTCTGTCCCAAAACTCGGCGGCTGATGGGTCGCCTTTCGTCCCGCGATGCCTATAATCGCAGTGTTCGTCCGGTGGAGCGCCCGCGAGCCCAACGAACGTTGGCAATGCGTCCCGCCGAATCCCGCCTCAAACTCCTACCGAACGAAAACTCGAAAGGCACATCGCATGAGCAGAGAGAATCGATTCTCACGTTGGGCGACCACCCTTGGTGCCGTGGCTATGCTAATGCTGGTCAATGTTGCGACGACTCATGTGCGTGCCGCCGACGCCTACGGTTCGATCACCGGTCAGTTTGTGATCGACGGCGAGGCGCCCAAACTGACTTTGGTTGTGAAAGCAGGAGACGCGACCGTTAAGGACTCCGCTGTCTGTGCCGCCGCCGATGTGCCCGATGACTCACTCGTGGTCGATCCAGAAACCAAGGGCATCCAGCACATCTTCCTCTACCTGCCGAAGGCGACAGACGTGCATCCCGACCTCAAGGCCAGCAAGGCCAAGGAAGTCGTGTTCGATCAGAAGGGCTGCCGGTTCACGCCGCACACGTTGCTGGTCCGCACCGATCAGGTCGTCGTCGTGAAGTCGGCGGACGCCTGTGCCCACAACACGCACACGTTTCCCATCCGCGGCACGGCCGTGAATTTCCTGCTGGCACCGAACGATCGAAAAGGCGTCCCAGTCCCGAACAAGATCCCCGAAACACTGCCGAGCGAAGTGAAATGCGACATCCACCCCTGGATGTCGGCGCGGTGGCTCATCCTCGATCATCCCTACGCCGCCATCACCGACGCGAAGGGCAAGTTCCTGATTGCCGACCTGCCCGCTGGCGAACACACCTTCCGTGTCTGGCACGAACGCGTCGGCTACATCAACCGCGAACTCAAGGTGCAGGTGGAGTCAGGCAAAACGACCGACATCCGCACGTTCACGGTCCCGGCGGATAAGTTCAAGAAGTGATGGCGTGAATCGATCGGTCGAACACAAACATCTCTCGCAGTGACGTTTGCCCCTCGCCCCTCACCCCCGGCCCCTCTCCCCCTCCGGGGGCGAGGGGAGTTGGTCGGAGACGCATCGTGGTTCGGCAACAAATCGGCTTCGCGCTGCAGCTTCTGGTCCTGATGTTCCTTCCGCTGATCATCGGCTGGCAGCTCTTCTTTGGGTTCCCGCTGATCGCGATGCCGGTCTGCTTGTTGTTGGCCAGCGCACTGTTCGCGATCGGCCAAGTACTCCGCAAGCCGCAGGCGTAGCCGAAGGGCCAAAGGCGACCGCGTTTCCCGATCGCTGAATCGGCAGGAAGTCCATTCCCTGACTGCCGTTGACACGTTTTAGGCCTCGGCCTAGCATCCGCCCCGCGCAAGACACCCGGCGGCAGTTTCTGCCGCTCAGATCAACGAAAGATGGGAATCTCGCAGGCCGCCGGCTGGCGATTGGCCGGAGGTCAAATGGGCTGGCTCAGGGAGGAGCATCAACACATGTCCGGGACGTTGTCAGGGGGACTGGGGATCGCGAGGCAACCGTCGCCAGAACCGCGATCGACGTTCACTGCGCACGTCCCGCTTGTCGTCGCAGATCCAGACATCGATCCCAACCAGCCGCTCGACGAAATTCAACACGCCTCCACGGTGGCGGCCATTCTCGACGAATTCCTGGCCACCGCTTCGCGCCCGCTGCGGTTGCTCGAGATCACCTCGGCGAGTCCCCTCCGCCTGTCGCAATTTCTTGACGCCCACCAGGTCACTGTCGTCTGCGCTCGAATCAGGTCCGATGGTCGCCTCGAATTGCCGGCCGGCGACGCGGAAGCGTTTGATGATCGCGGCGATATTGTGGCTCACGCATTCGATGCCATTGTGGGGCTGGACCTGCTGGCGGCGGTCAACGCCGAACACCGATCGGACGCTCTGCGCGAATGCCTGCGAATCGCGAAGCAGGGCATCATCGTCACGGCGGCCAATCGCGTGCCGACGGTCTGTTCGCTGGTGGAACTTGATGCCGCAGAGTACGAATCTCCAGACACGGCGAGCGAGCAGTGCGGAGAATCGATGGCGACTCCGCTGACACCGTCGGACCTACGTGCCGCCCTTCAAGCCGCAGCGAGTCACGTCGTCGAACTGGACTGTGTGCCCGCGGAACTCTGGTTCGCACTCCGCACGCTGGACAGATCGCTCCAGACCAACGATTCAGACCCCGACTTGCGCCGGCGCGTGCTCCAGCATCTGTCCGAAGTGGCTCAAGCGGCCGATGGCGTGCCGCATCGCAAAGCGTTCGTCTGCGGTTCGTCCTCGCGAGCCGTCGCCCATCTGCGGGAGCATCGGTTGGTGTCGCCAACCGCGCGAGCATTTCGAGACGACGCGAACGTGGTGGCCGGTGCACTCCGATGTGCGAACAAACTGTCCACGAGAGCTCTGGCCGACCTGCATCGCGAACTGAACGGCTGCCGCGATCAGCTCGCCGCGCAGCACGGTAACATTCAAACGCAGGCAGCCGAACTCGCCGCGATCCGCGGCCAAGCGTCGTGGAGACTCGCCGCGCCCCTCCGCTGGCTGGAGCGTCGGCTGTCGCGTGCTTCGCAGGTCTTCGTCCGGCTGTTCTGGCGGGCGATCTGGTCGGTCTTCACGTTTCGATACACGATGCGGCACATGCGACCGGCGCACGAGATCGACGGCATCCCCGAAACGGGAACGTGGATCACCCTCGGTCACGACCCACAGTTTCACTGCCCGACGCTCAGCCTCACCGGATGGCTGCGGATCACGCTGCGGATGCGATCCGACACCGCGGGCCGGGTCATGCTGTACCACGACGACACGGGCACCGGCTTCACCGGCACCGACGTCTGGACGATCGGTTCGCTGCGAGCCCACCAGTGGCTGGAGGTTCGGAAGACAATCTGGCACGAACGGCCGATCCACGCACTCCGCTTCGACCCCGTCGATGCCCCGGCGAAGCTGACGATCGAGCAATTCGAAGTGGCCTGCATTCCCAACTGGATGCGACTGACGAGCGAACTTCGGACGCGAATTGCCGGAGCCTACGCCCGCGGGGTGCTCGGTTCGATGCTGCGGAACGCGATCCGTCTCGCGCTGCGAGGCGACTTCGCGGCGATTCGGCGGAAACTGTCGAACCAAAGCTCCGGCGCTTCGCCCGCCGCCCCGGAATCTCAGTATGAGTTGTGGCGCGAGTTGCAACGTGTGCGATTGCAGAGGTCGTCCGTCGCGAGCGGAGACGAATCCGCGGCGGATCTGCCACGGCTGTCGGTGCTGTTCGCGCCGGGCGATGCGTTACCCGCCGCGGTCAAACGCAGCCTGGATTCGATCACGCGGCAATCGTGTTCCACCGCCGAACTGTGCGTCGCGTTCAATATTTCGACCCCAGAGCGCGTTCGGCGTCTCGTGGCTTACCTGACAAAGACCGACCGCCGCGTCCGGATTGCGGACGGCGGCGATGCACCATCGCGGATCGGTGCGTTGAACCAAACTCTCGCGATCTCCAGCGGAGATTTCGTCGCTGTGCTCAGCCCGGGCGACGAACTGGCCGATCACGCGCTGGCGGACATCGCCCAAGCGTGTGCCAATCATCCCAAAGTCGAACTCGTGTACGCAGACGATGATCGCGTGAACGAGTACGGCCGGCATTCGGACCCATTTTTCAAACCCGATTGGTCACCCGAGTACCTGCTGGCAACGAACTACATCGGCCCGTCGGCGTTCGTCCGGACGGAACTCGTTCGCGAGTTGGGCAGCTACCGCGAGCAATTTGCCGACGCGGTCGAGTACGACCTCACACTGCAGTGCCTCGGCCGCGGCGTGCGAGTCCACCACGTGGCCGATGTGCTCGTGCATCGGGGCGACGAGTCGAGCCGCAACGCGGCAGACGTGGCCGAAGCGGAACGGGCCGCTCTGCAGGCGCAACTGCAGGCGACCGGACAGCCCGCGACCGTCGAACCGGGTCTGGCTCCGAACACGCACCGAGTGCGCTGGGCCACGACCGGCGAGCCACTGGTCAGCATTGTGATCCCATCTGCATGCGGCAAGGCGACGATCAACGGCGAATCGACCTGGTTCGTGCTCAAGTGCGTGCAGAGCATCCGGCGGCGGAGCACGTACCCGCGCGTCGAGATTCTCATCGTGGACAACAACGACATGCCGCCCGACCTCGAACAGGCCCTGCGGCCGTTCGACGTGCGACGTATCCACTTCGTTGAGCCGTTCAATTTGTCGGCGAAGATGAATCTGGGAGCCACGCACGCGAAGGGCGAACACCTCGTGTTCATGAACGACGACATCGAGGTCTCTTCGCCCGACTGGATTCAGAGCCTGCTCGAATTCTCGCAGCGTGACGGCGTGGGGGCGGTGGGGGCGAAGCTGCTGTTCCCGAACGGCTGTCTGCAGCACGTCGGCGTGACGATCCTCGACGGCAACCCCGGCCATCCGTTTTACCTGTCGCCGGGGAACTGCCCGGGCTATTTCCATAGCACGCAGGTCCATCGCAACTTTGTCGCGGTCACCGGAGCGTGTGTGATGACGCCGGCCCGCGTGTTTCGAGAGCTGGGCGGTTTCGATGTCCGTTTCCCGCTGAACTACAACGATGTTGATTTTTGCTTGCGGGTGCTGGAGTCGGGCCGGCGCAACGTGTTCACGCCGTACGCTGAACTCTACCACCACGAATCGGTCAGCAAATCCGGAACGACGCTCGACGAACTGGCGAATTTCAAACGCAAGTGGGCCACGCGATACCGCGTCGATCCGTACTACAACCCCAACCTGACAGTCACCCGCTGTGACTACGCCCTGTGCACGATGGACGCCGCGTGACGCGACGCCCGGCTGAGGCCCTCCGATGTTGAAACGACTGCTCCACTCGCCGCGACTCGCGCCGCTGAAACCGCTCGTTGGTCAGATTCCAGTCCTCGGTCCGTGGCTGACGAGGATCTACCATCGCGACAAAGCCACGTTGAATATTGATTTCGATGCGTGGCTGATCCGTCGCCGCCGCGAACGCAATACGGAGTACCCACTGCCGGCGGGGGACGCTCCGACGATCGACATCCTCACGCTCACGTTTCAGACCGATCCGACAGTGCTGCGGAAGACGGCCGACAGCGTTTTCGCACAGGACTACCCGCACTGGCGGTGGGTGATCGGGGACAACGGCTCCACGCGGCCCGAGACGCTGGCCGTGCTGGAGAAAATCGCCCGGCATCCCAACGTCGTCGTCGAGCGGTTTCGCGAGAATCACGGCATCGCCGAGGGACACCGGTTGGCTCTGGCTCGCTGTTCGGCCGACTACGTCGCGCTGCTGGATCACGATGACTTGTTGATGCCGGACGCACTGCGTGTCGGTGCGTGGCACATCCAGCGTCACTCGTCGCCGGACTTTTTGTACAGCGATGAAGACAAGTGCGACATGCGGGATCGGCACTACTACCCATACTTCAAGCCCGATTTCAGCCCGGCGTTGCTGCTCGACACGGGATACACATGCCACCTGTCGGTCGTTCGCCGCGAGAAGTTGATCGAGTGCGGAGCCTTCACAGATCGCGACGTGGAGGGAACTCAGGATTGGGACATGGCGGTGCGGCTTTACGAGTGCGGAGCGCGAGTCATTCACATCCCCGAGATCCTGTACACATGGCGCGCCACGCCGACATCGACGGCAGCCGCAGCGTCGGCGAAGAGGTACATTGGCAACGCGCACCGCGAATGTTTGACGCGGCATCTCGTTCGTCGTGGGATGGCGGACCGGTTTGAAGTGCAACCGAATCCGATGTCGGCGGTCCCCGCGATCGGACTCTGGCGGCTGCGACGCCTCGCCGAGTCCGCCGGCCCGCTCGTCGATGTGCTTCTCGTCGCGAACGGGAAAGACAACGAACTGTCCGCGACCATCGCTGCCTGCGTCCGCGAGACGGACTATCCGAATTTCCGGGTGCGCGTCGTCGGTAGCCCGATCCCCGGCGAGTCGGATGATTCGTCCGCGTTATCGAACCGGCCGGGCAACAAGGGCCTTGGCTGCACACTACCGAACCGGGTCACGTTCGAGCCGCCAGAATCTCCGTCGCAGTCCCTGCCCGAAATCATCAATCGCATGCTGCGGGAACCTCCGCGCGGGCAACTGACTGCCGACCTGGTCGCGTTTCTTCCCGTGGGGAGCCGATTGCTCTTCCGCGATTGGCTGTGGGAGGCGGTCGGGCAATTCGAACTGCATCCGCAGGCGGCGATGATCGGTGGGCGGATGTTCAACGCCGATCAGCGCGTGATCGGCGGCGCTGCCGTCTTCGGACTCCTCGGCTCGGCGCAGGTGGCATACGAGAACGCATCGCGTCATGACAAGGGATATTTCTGCATCAACACGGTCCACCGAAACGTTTGCGCGATTTCGGACGCGCCGTGGATCGTCCGTCGAGCCGAGGCATTGCGAGTCGGCGGATTCGATCCCGAATTGCCTGTGGCTTTTTTTGAAGCCGACTTCGCGGCCCGATGCCACAAGGCCGGACTTCACGTCATCGCCTCGCCGTACATCGCCGCCGTGGGAAACCAGAGGCTCGGATTTGCCGACGGGGTCAATCAGGAATGGCCGGCGCTCTACCGCGAGCATGCCAACCTGTTGCGAGACGACCCGTTTTACAGCCCGTACCTCGGCTTCCACAACGATGCGATCTACCAGCTTGTGGAACCGGCGAACCGCGGACGCTTCGTGAACGGTCGAATGCTGCAGGTGCGTTCCGAGACCGGCGATGCCGATCGCTTTCGAAACCTGCCCGACGATCGCTACGCGATTTCACGAAATCAAGAACCGGCGGCGAATGAGCCGGCGACGCGACTCATTGTGCCAGTGTTAGGTGCGACCGTCCCGATCAAACAAGAATTGGCAATCTCATTTCACCCGGAGGCAAAGGCCGCATGAGTTTCAAATCGTCCGTCGAGGCGTTTCGTCAGCGGTGGCAACGTCGGTTGCGAGGCCCCATCACGCGCGAACGGGTGGTCGGCTACCTGCGACGGAAATGGCGGCACGCCATCCACGGCCTGTCGGCATCCGCTTCGCAAAGGCCTTCGGCGCCATCCGTCGGGCAGGCGCTGACTGTTCCCGATGGGGTCACCGAGTATTCGCTCGACTACCCACGCTGGATCGAACAGCGCGTCGAGCGGCGACGCGCCGAGTACGTGGCATCGCATGACGAATCGTTGTTCTCGATCATCACGCCCGTCTTCAACACGCCCAGACAATTCCTGATCGAGTTGGCGCGAAGCATTTTCGCGCAAGACTTTCCCTTCGAGTGGGTGCTGGCGGACGACTGCTCGACCAAGCCCGAGACGCTGGCGATGCTCGACGAGTTGCAGAAAGACGCGAGAGTCCGTTTCGTGCGACTGCCATCAAACGGCGGGATCATGCGGGCCACGCGAGCCGCTTTCGATGCCGCTCGAGGTCGTTACGTGCTGCCGGTCGATCACGATGACGTTTTGTACCCCGATGCACTGCGCGTGATGGCCGCCGGCCTCGAGAAAACCGGTTGGCCGGCGATCACGTATTCCGACGAAGACAAGATCCACACTGACTCGATCCCCTGCCAACCGTTCTTCAAACCGGATTGGGATCCAGCGCTGTTCATGAACTGCTGCTACATCGCCCACCTGTGTGCGATCGACCGGCGCGTCGGCGAGCAGGTCGGTCTGTACACTGACAACCAGGCGCACGGTTGCCACGACTGGGACAGCGTTACGCGGCTTGTGCGGCACGGCCATCTGCCGGTTCACATCCCCGAGGTGCTTTACAGTTGGCGAATTCATCCCGGCTCGACGGCGTCGTTTCACGATCGAGCGAAGATGTACACGCTCGATTGCCAGAAGCACGTCCTCGAAAAGCATCTGGCCGCCGTGACGACACCGAACAGATTTGAAGTGCGAACGAATCCGCTGTTTCGTCACATCGGGATGTGGTACCCGGCCCGCAGGCACGTCGAACCCAAGCCGCTGCACCTGTTCGTGGTATCAGAGGACTCGCCGCGGCAGCTTGCCGGTTGCTTGAAGTCGGTCGTCGGTGACACGCCGTATCCAGACCTCTCAATCACTGTGCTGGGACTGCTGACAGAGGAGCACCGCGAAGTCGTGTCCGCGGTTGAGAAACGACTTCGTGACGATCGCGTTCACGCGGTGAGTTGCCCGCGTGGCTTCGTTGAATTCTTCCGCGACACGTTGCCCTCGCTGTCGCCCGACACGCTGGTCGGCATTTTGTCGGACAACCTGCAGCTCAACTCGAACGGTTGGGCGTGGGAGGCGGTCGGCGTGTTTGATCTGCATGCCGACGCCGTGGCCGTTGCGCCACGGTTGCAATTCGCCGATGGTCTGGTCGCGAGCGCGGGAGAGCACTTTGGATTCAACGGCATCGCTGGTTCACCCGATCAGAACAGGCATCCGGCGACCGACTGCGGTTACCACGGCTGGGCATTTTGCCAGCGCACGGTGAGCCTCGTGCCGGACGAGTTCCATATTGGTCGCCGTGACTTTCTACTAGCCGCCGTACGATCGCTGCCCGAAACGGCTTCTCGCGGCCTGTGGGGTGCATGGCTCGGAGCCACCGCCGCACGGTCCGCCGGCCGCGTCGTGTACTCCCCCTTCGTGCAGGCAACGTACGTTCCGAACCGCCAGCCTGCTGCGCAACCAAGCCCGAACGAAGAATTCGACTTCGTCTCGCGGCATCACGACCTGCTGATCCGCGATCAAAACTACTCGCGATTCTTCGAACTTCGGCCGGGACAGGGTTTCACGCTGGCGACGCCACGGGAGCGTGCGAGCGTATTGAATTTCTGCCTGTCCCGCCTGCAAGGCCCGTTCGATTTCGTGGGTCAGATTGAGGTCAGCCCCTGGGAATACTCACCAGCCGAGGTTCGGCGGCCGGCGGCAGGCCGGCGGTTTCCGAACGGTGACGTCACGGACCCGGATCGCGTTCAGCGAGCGGCGTGAGTCGTTGAAGGAATCTCATCAGCGAGGGATGTCGCAGCATGAGTCAATCAGGAAGCACCGAGACATTTTCGCAGCGTTGGCAACGCCGGCTGCGCGGGCCGTTGACTCGGGAGCGCGTGCTGGGCTACCTGCGTCGACGCTGGGCGAGTCTGCGGCAGCGGCCTCCCGTTCACGCCGCGAGAATGGCCACGGCGCCGCTGATGCTTCCCGATGGGCGGCTCGTCGCTGCCGATTCGTCCGAGTACTCGCTGGACTATCCGACGTGGATCGCGCAGCGCGTCGCCCGTCGCTGCACCGAATATGAAGCGGCCGCGAATTCGTCGCTGTTCTCGATCATCACGCCGGTGTTTGACACGCCGCCCAGATTTTTGAAGGAGATGGCCGGGAGCGTCTTCTCGCAGGACTTCCCGTTCGAGTGGGTGATCTGCGACAACGGCAGCCGCAAGCCGGAGACGCTGCGGGTGCTCGACGAGCTGCGGAACGACCGGCGAGTCCGAATCGTCCGGCTGGAGCAGAACGCCGGGATCATGCGCGGGACACGAGCCGCCTTCGACGCGGCGACCGGTCGCTACGTGCTGCCGGTTGATTCCGACGACCTCTTGTACCCCGACGCCCTGCGCGTGATGGCCGCGTGCCTCGCCAAAGCGGACTTCCCCGCCGTGGCGTATTCGGACGAGGACAAGATCTTCGCCGAATCGGTGCCGTACTATCCCTGCTTCAAGCCGGACTGGGACCCGGCGCTGTTCTTGAACTGCTGCTACGTGGCGCATCTGTGTGCGATCGACCGCCGGACGGCGATCGATGTTGGCGCATACACCGATGACAACGCGCGCGGCTGCCACGATTGGGACACCTTCACGCGCCTGCTGCGCCGCGGCCACGTCCCGCTGCACGTGCCGGAGGTCCTCTACAGTTGGCGAATCCACGAGGCGTCCTCGGCTTCGACGCACGATCGGGCGAAGCTGTACACGCTGGACTGTCAGAAACACGTATTGGGGCGGCATCTCGCTTCGATCGCGTCGCCGCACAAAATCGAACTGCGATCCAACCCGCTGTTCGGCCGGATCGGCCTGTGGTATCCCGCGCGAAAGCCGGTCGATCCGGTGCCGCTGCACGTCTTCGTCTTTGCCGAGGATTCTCCGGAGCAACTCGGGCAGTGCCTGAAATCGCTGATCGGGGACACCCCGTACCCGTGCTTGTCGGTCACTGTCACGGGATTGCTCACGGCAAGGCATCACAAAATCATCGACGTTGTCCGGAGTCAGTTCGGCGTCGAGTCGCTTTCCACGGCGACGTGCCCCGACGGCTTTGTCAATTTCCTCCGCGAGACGCTGCCGACGTTATCGCCCGACACGCTGGTCGCCGTGTTGTCCGACAACCTGCGTGTGAGCGCGAGCGGCTGGGCGTGGGAAGCGATCGGCGTGTTCGACGTGCATCCGGACGCCGTGGCCATTTCGCCGCGGTTGCTGAACGCCGACGGATTGGTCGCGAACGCCGGCGAGCACTTCGGGTTCAGCGGCCTGGCGGGAGCGCCGGACGCGGGACGGCACGCGAAACTCGATTCAGGCTATCACAGTTGGGCGTTCTGCCAGCGTTCGGTGAGCCTCGTGCCGAACGACTTCTTCGTCTGCCGGCGCGACGCGTTGCTGGACACCGTGCGAATGGCTCCTGAATCGGCGTCGCGGTCGCTGCTGGGGGCGTGGTTGGGCGCGACCGCCGCGCGATCCGGCGGACGGATCGTGTTCACGCCGCTCGCGCAGGCTCAGTACGTGGCGAACCGGCAGCCGGCACCGCAACCGAGCCGCAACGAACTGTTCGAGTTCCTCAAGCGGCATCACGATTTGATCGTGAACGACCGGTACTACTCCAAATTTTTCGACCTGCGACCCGGCCGCAACCACACAATCGCGACTCCGCGCGATCGGGCCGAGGTGCTGAATCTTTTGCTGTCGTGCCTGCAGGGGGCGCTCGACTTCGTCGGGACGATCGAATTGAATCCGCGAGAGTACTCGCCCGCCGCAATTGATCGGATCGGTGGATCACCACGCGAACCGTTCGCTGAGTCCGCGCAGCGAGAAGACCGAATCGCCGCCTGATCGCCGGGTCGATCGGCTCCGGCGGAAACTGCCGCAGCCGCACACCCGGTTCAAGTCGCAACTTCGATCCAGTCGATACCACGAGGCGTCTCTCAGACTGTGGAGCCGGAGCGATGGACCGTCCCGTGATCGTGAACTCGTGGTGGCAACTTGTGTCGTCACCTCTTGTAGCGCTGGCGGCCACGCTTGGCCCGGCATCCGAATCTCAAGCGGGACCGACGACGACAGCTCCTGTTCATACGAACAAGACCCGCTTCCGCATTCCATTTCGCTACGACGCGGCGGAACTTCAGAGTCTGGGCGCTCGCGAGATTCGATTGCTGGTGTCGAAGGATCAGGGTCTGACGTGGAACCCGGTCCAAACCGTTTCGCCCGAGGCGGGGAAGTTTCAATTCCAGGCACCGGGAGACGGCGAATACTGGTTCATGGTCAAGACGATTGACGCGCAGAACCGGCAGTATCCTGATGGGGCGACCGAGCCGGGTTTGCAGGTGATCGTCGATACGACTTCGCCGCGGCTGGACCTCGCCTTGCGACAAACCGCGCCCGGACGCGTGCAACTGAGCTGGACGGCCACGGACGCGAACATCGATCTCACCCAACTGCGCCTTGAATACACTCAGCCCGGCGTGTCGACGTGGCAGCCGGTGAGTATCGTGCCGAAGGCGAGCGGGCAAACGGAGTGGTCGGTGCCGGAGGGCGGAATCGTGGCCGTGCAGGGATCGATCGGCGACCTCGCCAAAAACACGGTCACGTCACAGACACAAGCTCGAATCGCGCCCGGAGGCGAACCGCGTCCCGCGACACCTGATGTGCGCCAGCCGATTGCGGCGCCGAATGCAATCGGCGGCAGCAACGTGGCGATGTCGCTGCCGAATCAGCTCGGTCCAGCTCGCGGCGGAGATCCATTCCAATCACCGGTGTCGAAGGCACCAGTGACCGCGCCGCGGAATTCGTTCACGTCGGCACCCACCGGCGTCGGCTCGTTCGGATGGACCGGCCACAGCGGATGGACCGGCCACAGCGGTTGGACCGGATCGGGGGCGGCCGCGGCTCCGGCGCCGCGGTCGAACCAGACGTACCGCATCGTCAACTCGAAGCAGTTTCAGATCGGGTACAAAGTTCAAGACGTCGGCCCCTCGGGCGTGAGTAGCGTGGATTTGTTCATCACCGAAGACAACGGCGGTCACTGGTTTCGATACGGAGCCGACGATGATCTGCAAAGCCCGATTCTCGTCGAAGTGCCGCGAGAAGGAACGTATGGGTTCGCGATCGGCGTGAAAAGCGGAGCCGGGCTGGCGTCCGATCCGCCGCAGCCGGGCGACCGGCCGTCCATTGTCGTGGTCGTCGATCAGGCTCCGCCGCAGATCGAAATGCTGCCGCTCGAACAGGGTCGCGGCCGTGACGCGAACAAGCTGCTGATTCAATGGCGGCTGACCGAAACCAACCCGGCCAACAAGCCGATCTCATTGTCGTTCGCGGCGAACCGGCAGGGTCCGTGGCAGCCGATCACCGGCTGGACCGAGGACACCGGGCGCTACGTCTGGACCGTCGGTTCCGGCATGCCGTCGAAGTTCTTTCTGCGGTTGGAGGCCCGCGACGCCGCCGGCAACATGCAGGTCGTCGAAACTCCGCAGCCGGTGCTGATCGACCTGTCGCGACCGAGCGCAAAGATCATCGACGTCGAGTTCGGCGACGGGCCGCTGACGCCACAGCAGTGAACCGCGGCCATCGAAGCCTGAATCGCGAGCGAAGGTCTGCTGACAGCTGTCCTTCGCTCTCGCTTCAGGCTCCAACGATACGTCCACCTGACGGCTACACGTTGAACCGGATCACGACTTCGTCGCCATCTTGCACGACGTGGTCTTTGCCGACGACGTGGTAGAGGTGGTGCGCCTTGACCTCGCGTTCGGAACCGAGCCGCAGCAGGTCGTCCACAGCCATGATTTCCGCGCGGATGAAGCCGCGAGCCAAGTCGGAGTGGATGGTGCCGGCGGCATCGAGTGCCGTGGACCCGCGCTTCAGCAGCCACGCCCGAACCTCTTTTTCGTCCGAGGTGTAGAACGTGATCTGCTGCGTCGCCTCGAAGAGCGCCCGCAGCAATCGATCGTGCGACGATTCGGTGATGCCGTAGTCGGCCGCGAACGCGACCCGTTCGGCCTCGTCGAGTGCCGCCAGCTCGAGTTCGATTCCGGCAGGAGCCGTGACGACCTGATAGCCGCGATCGGCCAGTCGCTTGAGCACCGACTCGTCCGTCCTGGCGTCGGCCGTGTTAAGGACCAGCAGCACCTGCTTTCGCGTCAGCAGTGAAAACGACTTCGTGACTGCGTCCTGATCGGCGGTGAATTCGGCGTCGCGAAGCAGTTTGCCCTCGTTGAGCAGGGCCGCGATCGGCTCCAATAACGAGAGTTCCTTCTCGGACTGTTCCTTGTCCGGCTTGCGCCTTGCGATCGCCGCTTTCAGCCGGTCGATACGATTGTTGACGACCTGCATGTCGGCCAGCGTGAGATCCTCCTCGAAACGGGCGGCGTCGGCGATCGGATCGGCGCCGGAGAAGACTCCGATCACGTGCACGAGCGCGTTGGCTTCGCGTACGACGGAAATGCGCTGGCTGTTGGTATCGCTGTGGTCGCGTGACAGACCGGGCGTGTCGAGCAATTCCATTTTCGCCGGCGTGATCTTTTTGGGTTTGAAGAGCGCCACGAGGCCGTCGAACCGGCGATCAGGAATCGTCGCCATGCCCGATTGCCCGGTGTGCACCTTCGCGGCATCCGGCTTCACACCGGTGAGGAGCTCGAACAAGCTGCTTTTGCCCGTGCCCTGGTAGCCAACAAGTCCGATTTTCATTTGCTGTCATCTCACGAGAACATTTGGCCACGACCAACCGGAGGGAACGCGTTGCGAAAGTGCTCGACCACCGGGCGGCCACCATCGTCGGGACGCATCACTGTGACGACGTCGAACCGCGCTGGGCGATCAAGCAGCCTTTTCTTCTTCTGAAATCCCAAAGCGAGTCGCGTCAGCTTGGCCTGCTTGGCGGGCGTGACGGCGTCGATGGGATGGCCCGGGACTCCGGCGCGGCGAGTTTTCACCTCCACAAACACGACGCAATCGCCATCGAGTGCGATCAGGTCGATCTCGCCCCACTGGTTTCGATACTGCCGGGCCACGATCCTGTAGCCCAATCGCCGCAGGTGCCGGCTCGCCAATCGTTCGCCTTCGTTACCCAACCAGCGGGTCCACCAGCCACGCAGTGACGTGGCTCTGGACACCGGACGCCAGGCAATGACGAACAACTCGCGGAACGTCACATTATTCCTCGTCCTGCTTTCCAGCGCGTCGTTCGGTAAGGCGAGTGGATTTACCCACTCGATCTCGCAAGTAGAACAGTTTCGCGCGGCGGACCTTTCCTCGCCTCACGACCTCGATCTTCGCGATTTTCGGAGAATGCAAGGGGAACTTTCGTTCCACGCCCTCGCCAGCGACGATGCGTCGCACGGTGAACGTCTCGCGAACGCCTCCGCCCGCCTTGGCAATGACAACTCCGTTGAAAATCTGGATCCGCTCCTTGTCCCCTTCCAGAATCTTCGTGTGGACGTTGACCGTGTCGCCAATCGAAAAGTCGGCGGGAATCGGGTGATCCTTCTTCGCATCGGCGAGTTTGCGGTCCTTGTCTTCGTCTCCCTCCAAACTCGCTTCCAACTTGGTGAGGTAAGCGGGAATCCACGCCTCACGCAGGCTGCTGGCCTCGGTTGCTTTCAGCAGACTGGTACGGGTTCGTTTGCCCTTGGCAACTGAGCTCATGATGGTGTCCTTCGTTCAAGTGTACGTTCCCGACTGGCCTGTTCTCGCCAGCGGGCGATTTCCTGATGGTTTCCGTTCAACAATACATCGGGAACCTGCATCCCGCGAAACTCGCGCGGCCGCGTGTACTGCGGATACTCGATCAGTCCCGACTCCGCGAATGATTCGTGTTTGTGGCTCGTTTCATCTCCCAACACACCCGGGATCAGCCGGATGACCGCGTCGATGATCAGCATCGCCGGAACCTCTCCACCATTCGTGATGAAATCTCCGACGGAGACTTCGAGCGGCTGGAGGCCTTGGACAATTCGATCGTCAAACCCTTCGTATCTACCGCACAGCAGAAGCAACCGCCGCCGCTGTGACAACTCTCGCACCAAACTCTGGTCCAGCCGCCGCCCCTGCGGCGTGAGCATGACCAGGGTCCCCGGTTCCGGGGCGTCCTTCTGAACCGCTTCCACGCAGTCGAAAACCGGCTGGCACATGATCAACATGCCCGGCCCGCCGCCGTACGGCGTGTCATCGACCGAGCGATGTTTGCCTCCCGCCCAATCCCGAAAGTTCCAGCGATGAATTTCAACCAGCCCGCGATCGATCGCCTTCTTCAACAAGCTCTGTTGCAGGTAGCTCTCGAACAAATCCGGAAACAGCGTGAGGATGTCGAATCGCATGATCTCGATCGCCGAACTCGATTAGGACGGGTTACCCACCCGTCCTACACCGTGACTAGCTCGATGCCTCGGCCGGTGCCGCCGCTTCCTCGGTGGCCGGTGCGGACTCCGCAACGGGCAGCGGCTTGGGAGCCGTGACCGGAGCCGGTGGCTTGGCGGAGCCGAATCGATTGAGCCGCACCTTTTTGATCAGTGCCGCCACTTTTTCGCTCGGCAACGCTCCAACCGAAATCCAGTAGTCGATGCGCTCGAGATTGAGCTTCACGCGTTCCGCCTTGTTTTTCACGTGCGGATCGTATGTGCCCAATTCCTCGATTGGTTTGGCATCGCGATTTCGACGAATGTCCATCGCACACACGCGGTAGAACCGCAGATTTTTCCGCCCCATCACCTTCATTCGAATTTTGACTGCCACTCGACGCTCCTCTCGATCTGGATGGAAACCTGAACCACTCGTGTTACGTTGCCAACTGTCTAGCCGCATACCGGCGGATGCCGTTTGGCGTCACCGGCGATTTCGTTTTTTCGCTTTGCGCTCTTCCTTGCGTTGCTGTCTTTTCTTGTCTTGCAACCTGCGCTTCTCATCGAAGCTCAACATAGCCGTCCTTTTGGGAGCTTGAAGCTGCGCTCCGGGGTTTTGCGAAAACGCATTGGCCAGTTGCGACGCCATTCCCAGCCGTTTCCAAACCGGCATCGAGGCCATCTCCTGCATGACCCCAGCCATCGCCGTGAAATCCTTCAGCAACTTGTTCACGTCGCTCGGTTCAACGCCGCTCCCCACGGCAATTCGCCGCCGGCGACTGATGTCGATGAGATCGGGGTTGACGCGCTCTTCGGGAGTCATCGAATCGATGATCCCCTCGACTCGCTTCAAATCTCCCTCGGCATCCATGTCGGGATTGGAATCGACCAGCCGTCCCATGCCCGGAATCATCTTCATGATGTCTCGCAACGAACCCATGCGCTTGACCTGCTGCATCTGGGTTCTGAAATCCACCAGCGTGAACTTCCCCTCCAGCATTTTTTTCTGCTGGAGCGCCACCTGCTCGTCGTCGAATTGCTCCTGCGCCTTCTCGAACAGCGTGACGACATCACCCATGCCGAGGATTCGGCCTGCCATGCGGTCGGGATGAAACGGCTCCAGCTTGTCGAGTTGCTCGCCGATGCCGATGTACTTGATCGGCACGCCGGTGATCGCCTTCACGCTGAGCGCCGCGCCGCCGCGCGCGTCGCCATCGAGCTTGGTGAGGATCACGCCGTTGAGTTCGAGCGCTTCGTTGAATGCCTTTGCCGAATTCACGGCGTCCTGCCCGGTCATCGCATCGCAGACGAACAAGATTTGATGCGGGTTCAGCTTCCGGTCAATCTGCTGAAGTTCCTGCATCAACTCCATGTCGATGTGCAATCGACCGGCGGTGTCGAGAATGACGATGTCGGCATCGGCCTTTCGCGCGGCGGCCACGCCGCTTTGGCAGACCCGCACCGCGTTGTTACCTTCCGGCGGTTCCGTGTGAACGGTGACGCCAAGTTGCTCGCCGATGATCCGCAACTGGTCGATCGCCGCCGGACGCTGCAGGTCGGCAGCCACGAGGAACGGCCTCCGCCCCTGCGACTGAAGCAGCCGCGAAAGCTTGCCGCACGTGGTCGTTTTCCCGCTGCCTTGCAGACCGCAGAGCATTAGCACCACAGGCTCCGCCGATGGCGGCGGCAACGAATGGTCAACCGGCCCCATCAGGTCGCACAATTGCCTGTGGACAATGCCGACGACCTGCTGCGTCGGGTCGAGCGACTTCAAGACCTGCTGGCCAACGACTTCGTCGGCCACTCGATTCGTGAAGTCTTGCGCTACCTGATAGTTGACGTCCGCTTCGAGGAGAGCCTGACGAACCGCGTCCAACCCTTCACGAATGTTGGCCTCCGTCAGTTTTCCGCCGCGCCGGAAGAACGACAGTGCACCTGTCAGGTTTTGGGTGATTGATTCAAACATGGTCCATGCAACACGAACATCACTGTCCGGCAAGGAGATACAGCCGCGCGGTCACATAGCGCGAGGCCGGCGTCTTTGCAGACCAACTCCGCTTTTCGAAATCGAGCCGAGCCGCAGATTGTAGAAAGGCCGCACGGCGGTGACAAGCAGGTAGCGAATGTCCTATCGTGCGCCTGACAACCGGTTTTCACTGGTGTTCCCGGTCGATCACGTATGGTAAAGTGGACGCACCTGCACAGGGAAATCCGTCTCTCTGCATCGAGCCGTTTCAATGCCGTTGCTCACGAAATGCTGTCTGGTCGTCTCCGTCGCTTGGGCTGCGTTGGGGGACGACTCGCGTCAGGCATCGATGCCGGTCAGCGAATTCCGTCAGACTGCTACCGGTGTTCGTGACTACACAGAAGTTACGGCGTCGGAACGACTCTCCTACTTTCGTCTGTTGGCTGGGATTCGGCAACTTGGCATTGTTCAACGCCCGCCTGAATCTGATCCACCAGTGAAAACGAATGGACGCGCGGTTGGCAACTCCCAATTCGCCGACATCTACCGGCACCCGGAAGAATATCGGGGCAAGTTGGTACGTATCGGCGGCTATGTTCGTGAGCTGTCGGAATGGGACGCGGCGGCAGATAACGATCAGGGGTTGACCACGCTCTACCAGGCATGGGTCTTCACCGAGGATTCGTTTAGCAACCCGTACGTCGTCGTGTGCAGCGAGGTCTCGCCCGGACTGCGCGATCAAATCCGGCGGCAGGGAAAGCAAGCCATCAAAGAGCGTGTCGAAGTCGTCGGCGTGTTCTTCAAGATCTGGAAATATGAGGCCCGCGACGGCACTCGCGGCGCACCAATGATTCTGGCTCACCGACTGGAATGGAAACCGACCACGGCACCTCAGTCGTCGGGGAACTGGATATGGATCGGGATTACCGTGTTGGTGTTTGTCGTGTTCCCCGGAACTGTACTCGCAATCCAAGCGGCCAGTCGGAAGGATCGCGAATTCCGCGAGCGGCGCCTACAATCGCCACCGTCATTCACCCCGCAATCCACGCGGGAATCATAGCCCGATTCAATCATGACCGCTGTTGCCAATCCTTTGAATCGCCCGATCCGCCTTGGCGTACTGATTTCTGGAGGCGGCACCACGCTCGTCAACTTTCTGAACAAGATTTCATCCGGAGAACTGCGCGCGGAGATTCCATTGGTGATCGCGAGCCGGCCAGACTGTGGCGGGATCGAGAAGGCGAAATGTGCCGGTCTGCGCTGCGAGGTTGTGTCGCGGAAGAGCTTCTCGTCCGTTGATGAGTTTTCGTCCGCCATCTTCGATCGCTGCCGCGACGCTTGTGTGGACTTGGTGACGCTGGCGGGCTTTCTGTCGCTGATCCGCATCCCCGACGACTTCTTGCTGCGGGTGATGAACATACACCCGGCCCTGATCCCGGCCTTCTGTGGACGTGGATTCCACGGACACAAGGTTCACGAGGAGGTCTTGAAGCGTGGCGTAAAGGTCAGCGGTTGCACCGTCCACTTCGCCGACAATGAATACGACCATGGCCCAATCATCGCACAGCAAGCGGTCCCCGTGTTGAATGATGATACGCCCGACGCCTTGGCCGCCCGCGTCTTTGCCGCCGAGTGCGAGTGTTATCCCCACGCGATCCGCCTCTTCGCCGAAGGCCGCTTGGCAGTTCGCGACGGACGTGTTTTCGTGAGCTAGTGCCATTTGATCCAGCAGCCATCCGGATCAGCCAACCAGTCAGCCGCTACAACCGATTCGATTTGCGCTGTGCTGGCGTCGTGATTCTCTCGCGAAACTCGCCAAACGGGACCGACTTCTCGGTCCGCAAATCTGGATCGCCGTGCGCCTAATTCCTGGCTGGCGAGCATTCATCGCTTGCTTTCTGCTTTTGCATCACAACCGATTTCTTTCCGGCCGATCCATTGATTCCGATGGGGTTGGTCGTTCCCTAAGGACTCCGCAGCGTGCTTGGTGAAACAAAATGACAATAAATGATTATTGTTGATTGCAAATGGATGTCCTGTTCGCAATAATCCGGAAGACATATCAAGAATCGTGACAGGATTTGAGCAATGCTGCTCGATCAAAGACGCAGGAGCATCCTGCAACTTATTGAAAAAGAGGGGATTGCATCGCTGTCTCAGCTTGCAGGGCAGAGTCAGACGAGCGAATCGACGGTTCGTCGCGATCTGGAATATCTTGAAAGAATTGGACAGGTTCGAAGGACTCGGGGTGGTGCGGAGTACGTTGGCGAATCGATCAGCGGCCTGGATGAGCGATTCGCCAGGGCTTTGCCTGAAAAGCAAAGCGTAGGTCGGGTGGCTGCGGCTTTGGTTCAGCCGGGAGAAGCGATTCTGTTGGACGGAGGGACGACGACCTACGAAGTGGCGAAACAGCTCGTCGGAAGGAAGTTTCAGGTTGTGACCAACTCGATTCCGGTGGCGAACCTGTTCGCCAGCCAACCGCAGATCGAACTCACATTGCTGGGTGGGTACGTCTATCCCAAAACGGGTGTGGCCTTGGGGCCGGTGACGGTGCAGGCGTTGGAGCATGTTCACGTCCGGCGACTGTTCATGAGCGTGGGAGGGATCACGGGGCGAGGCTTGTTCAACAGCAATGCCCTGCTGGTCGAGACCGAGCGGCGGATGATCGCCGCCGCAGAGGAAGTCGTGGTGGTGGCGGACAGCAGCAAGTTCGGGCGATCGGCCTTGGCACATCTGTGCGGACTGGAGTCGATCCAGCGCGTGGTCGTTGATGAAGGGATTTCTGAAGAGTGGAAGAAGACGCTCGCTGACGCAGGGATCGCGGTCACGATCGCCGAATCGTAGCTCGGAATCAAACCGGATTTCTTGAGATCAGCAACGCACGCGGAACTCCGTCAGAAATCAAATGGCCACCGTCGCAGCTTTCAGTCGGAATCAAGTCGAGCACGTCGTCCGAGACGTTTTGCTCCAGCATTTCGCTTCGCGACAGCCGGCCGCCAGGTCCAAGCCGAATCCGCTCGTCGTGAACATTTCGGCCCGACACGTCCACCTGAGCGAGGAGCATCTCGAGGTTCTGTTCGGCAAGGGCGCGAAGCTGACGGTTCAGAAGGACCTCTACCAGGATGGCTTCTTCGCGGCGAAGGAGACGGTGGCGGTGGTTGGCCCTCGGCGCCGGATGCTGCCCGAAGTTCGAGTCCTCGGGCCGTGCCGCGGTGCCTCGCAGGTGGAGTTGGCATTCACCGACGGGATTTCGCTGGGCCTCGATCTTCCGGTGCGGATCAGCGGCGATCACGACAACACCATCGGCTGCGTACTGGTCGGACCGAACGGCGTGGTGGAACTCCAGTCGGGAGTCATCCGGGCCATGCGGCACGTTCACATGGGACCGGCCGACCTCGACTACTACGGATGCAAGGACGGGGACAGAGTCCACCTGCGAGTCGTCTCGGAGGGCTGTACCACGGTACTGGAAGACCTCGTCGTGCGAGCGGGCAAGAACATCAAGTTGGAAGTCCACGTGGACACGGACGAAGGGAATGCCATCAACCTGGACCATGCGTCACACGTGGAACTGATCGTTCCGGGGGCGAAGGCGAGCTGCCGGTGCCAGCATTAGTTCGCCGATCCGCGTCTCGTGACGCGGCCGAGCGGTTTCGAATAGATCGTCAACCAGAAAACTTTTCACGGGAGAGCCAAATCATGGCAAAGGCGATGGAAGCGTTGGGAATGATTGAAACCAAGGGGCTGGTCGCGTTGATCGAAGCCTCGGACGCGATGCTCAAGGCGGCCAACGTGCAGTTGGTCGGCTGGGAAAAGGTCGGCAGCGGCTTGGTCACGGTGTTCGTCGTCGGCGACGTGGCGGCCGTGAAAGCGGCCGTCGATGCCGGCGCGGGTGCCGCCAGCAAGATCGGCGAAGTCGTCAGCGTGCAGGTCATTCCGCGTCCTCACGAGGAGTTGACCTCGGTGCTGCCGAAGAGCAAGACGACCTCGAAGGCGACCGCTTAAGCGATCATTGACAGACGAATTCTGATCCGTAGGACGGCCCTTCCGGGCCGTCAGCGAGTCGGCCCGGAAGGGCCGACCTACAAAGACCACATCCTCCTCCAAACGAACTCAACGACACATGCAAAACGAAGCCATTGGATTCATCGAAACGAAGGGACTGGTCGCCCAGATCGAAGCGGCGGACGCCATGTTGAAGGCGGCCAACGTGACGCTGGTCGGCCAGATTCAGATCGGCGGAGCGTACATCACCACGATTGTGCGCGGTGACGTCGGGTCCGTGCGCGCGGCGGTTGACAGCGGCAAGGCGATGGCCTCTCAGATTGGGGAACTCGTCAGCGCCCACATCATCGCGCGGCCGGAAACGGCTCTGCTTGAGGCGTTCCTCTAACGCTGAGGCAACATCACACGCCTCACGGAGGACGCCATGAAAGTCCTGGTCGCGAATCTCGGCTCCACGAGTTTCAAGTACCGGCTGTTCGATCTGCCGGCGGAGAGCCAGCTCGCGCGCGGAGGCATCGACCGGATTGGACAGACTCCGAGTGCGTGCTTTGTCGAAATCGGTGGGCGACGCACCGAGGCGACGCAACCGGTCGCGGATCATGCGGCGGCAGTGAAAATTTGCCTCGACCAGCTCACGCACCCGGAACACGGCTGTTTGAAATCGGTGAAGGAAGTCGCCGCGATCGGATTCAAGGCGGTGTTCGCCGGCAACCTCAGCGGCGTGCGCATCGTCGATGACGCTCTGCTGGCGAAACTGGAAGACCTCGCCGACATCGCTCCGGCTCACAATCCGATGTACGCGCGGGCCATGCGGCAGTTGCGAGCGGCATTCCCCGAGATTCCGCTCGTCGCAGCGCTCGAGACCGCGTTTCACGACACGATCCCGCCGGAAAACCGTTTGTACGCGATCCCGTACGAGTGGTCCGAGGACTTCGAGGTGAAGCGCTGGGGGTTTCACGGGGCGAGCCATCGGTATTTGAACACGAGGATTGCGGAGTTGGTTCGCAACCACCCCTCACCCCCAACCCCTCTCCCCAGAGGGGAGAGGGGAGAAGGTGATGGACTTCGCGTCATCACGTGCCACCTCGGCGGAAGCAACTCGCTCTGTGCGGCTCGCGGCGAGAGATCGGTCGCGAACAGCCTCGGCATGAGTCCGCAGTCCGGCCTGCCGCACAACAATCGGGTTGGTGACTTCGACCCTTTCGCTCTGCCGATCATTCTGCGGAAGAGCGGCAAGTCGCTCGAACAGGTTTTGGACGAGCTGTCGTCTCGCGGCGGGCTGCTGGGAGTCAGCGGGTTGAGCCAGGACGTGCGCGACCTCGAAGAAGCCGCGGTGAAAGGGCACGCGCGGGCGAAGCTGGCTCTCGACCTGTTCGTCGCGTCGATCAGGCAGTACCTCGGTGCGTATCTCGTGGTGCTAGGCGGAGCCGACGCAATCGTGTTCAGCGGCGGGATCGGCGAGAACAGCACGCTGATTCGTTCCGGCGTCTGCCGCGGTTTGGAATGGGCGGGAATCGAATTGGACGATTCGAAAAACAACAACGTCGCACGCGGCAGCGAAAGCTGCATTTCGTCGGCGAACAGCAAGACACAGATTTGGGTGCTGCCGACGAACGAGGAAATCGTCGTCGCGCGGCAGACAGCAAAAGCGGTAGGAACACTAATCCACGCTGATCTTCGCTGATCCAAATCAGTGTCAATCAGCGTGGATTAGTGTTCCTGATCTGGAACCAAGGGAGTTTGAGTCATGTTTCTCGCGAAAGTGACCGGCAGCGTGGTGGCCACGCAGAAATCGTCCACGATGGTCGGGCAGAAGCTGCTCGTCGTGGAACCGCTGCGCGTGGACGAGAAGGCTTCGTCGAGCCTGACGGGGACGGGGCGGACCTTCATTTGCGTGGACACGGTCGGCTGCGGCGAAGGGGAAACGGTGTTGATCGTGCAGGGATCGAGTGCCAGGTACACGCCGGAGACGAAAACGCTGCCGGTCGACGCCGCGATCATCGGCATCGTGGACACCGTGCAGGTGGCCGGCAAGAAAGTGTTCCGAACTCACGCGTGATCGAAAACAAATTGGACCGAGGACCTGACCATGCCCACCAACCAAACGCCGCAGCGACTGGATCAAACAGTCCGCGTGTTGCAGATCATCGTCGGAGCGCTCATCGCCGGTGTCGTGTCGTTCGCGGCGGTCGCCATCGTGGTGGGAAGCGGCAAGCCGGGTAACGGAAACCCCATCCTGTGGCTGATCGGTGCTGGCTTCGCCTTGATGATGCTGGCCGCTCGGTCGGCGATTGGCCCGGCGATGGTGAATGGCATCCGTCGTCAGATTGCGAAAGGAACGTGGAAACCTCGCACGAAGGGAGGAGGTCCGGCATTCCCCGCTGATGCCACAGATGCCGACCGTTTGCTCTCGTTGTTTCAAACCGTGACGATCGTGCAGTGCGCCCTGCCCGAAGGCGCGGCGTTCATGAACCTGATCGCGTACATCGTCGACCATCAGGTGTGGTCGCTGGCGATCGTCGCCGTGCTGATGTTGTGGATGTCCAGTTCGTTTCCGACCCGCGACAGCGTGGCCAACTGGATCGGGCGACAACTGGAATTGATCGAACTCGAACGAGGCCAACCAAGCTAACCCGTAGGATGGCCGCCCTCGGCCGTCCGCGCTTTGTGATGTGACGCATGTGTACCGAAGGACGGCCGAGGGCGGCCATCCTGCTTTTTCAAACGCAAACCGTTTTCAACCGAACCTGTCAGGCTGGAAAGCCTGGCCTACGAAATATGCAAGCCACCGAACAAACCATTCGCGATGTCGTCCAGCAGGTGCTGTCACAGTTGGGGCGGAGCCCGCACTTTCCGATCTCATCGAACGGCCAGCGCGATGGAGCGTGGGGCGTGTTCAAGTCGGTCGATCAGGCGGTGGACGCCGCGAACGAGGCTTTCCGCAAGCTGAGCGACGCGGGCATGGACGCGCGGCGGAAGATCGTGGACATCGTGAAACGGATCACGTCCGAACAGGCCGAGGAACTTGGTCGGCTGGAACTGGAGGAAACGAAGATCGGCCGCCTCGACCACAAGATTGAAAAGCTCCAGATCGTGAAGCTGGTGCCCGGCGTGGAATTCATCCGCACCGACTGCTACAGCGGCGACCACGGGCTGACGCTCACCGAGTTCGCTCCGTTCGGAGTCATCTGCGGAATCACTCCGGTCACGCATTCGCTGCCGACTCTGGCCGGCAACGTGATCAGCATGGTCGCCGGCGGCAACACGGTCGTGTTCAACGCGCATCCCGGCGGAGCCAAAATCGCGGCCGAAGGGGTGCGGCGATTCAATCAGGCGATCCACAAGGAAACGGGTCTCGAAAACGTGGTGACGATCGTGGACCCGCCGACACTGGAAACCGCCGGCCAGTTGTTTGCTCACCGAGGCGTGCGCGTGCTGTGTGTCACCGGCGGCCCGGCGGTGGCTCGGGCCGCGATGGAGAGCCGCAAGAAAGCAGTCGTCGCCGGTCCCGGCAATCCCCCCGTCCTGGTCGATGACAGCGCCTGTCTGACCAACGCCGCCACGTCGATCGTCAAGGGAGCGTCTTACGACAACAACCTGCTCTGCATCGGCGAAAAAGAAGTGTTCGCGGTCGAGACGATCTTCTCGAAACTGCTCGATGAAGTCAGCCGTCGCGGTGGCTATCGGCTTGACGCCCGGCAGATCGAACAGCTTTCGTCGATCGCATTCAAACCGGGGCAGGATCACCCGGTGCTGAATCGCGACCTGATCGGCAAGGACGCGGCCGTGCTGGCCGAACAGATCGGCGTGCGTGTTCCCGCCGGGACGCAAATCCTGTTCGGCGAGACCGACGAATCGAATCCGTTTGTCAGCGAGGAACAGATGATGCCGTTCATCCCGTTCGTCCGCTGCCGCGACTTCCGCCACGGTGTCGAACTGGCGAGAAGACACGAACACGGCTACCGGCACACGAGCATCATCCACAGCCGAAACGTGCGGCACATGACGATCATGGGCCGCGAAATGGACACGACCTTGTTCATCAAGAACGGCCCGTGCATGGCGGGTCTTGGGTTGGGCGGCGAAGGCTTTTTGAGCTACAGCATCGCGACACCGACCGGCGAAGGCGTGACCACGCCGCTCACGTTTACGCGCCAACGGCGATGCACGTTGGTCGATGACTTGCACATCCTGTGAGGCCGCCATGCAAATCGCTGAGGTCGTCGGACGAGCCACCGCCACGGTGAAACATGCTTCGCTGGCCGGGCACAAGCTTCTGCTGGTGCAGCCGCTCGACGTGCGCGGCCAGCCGGACGGCGACCCGCAACTCTCGTTGGACAGCTTCGGAGCCAGCCGTGGTGATCGGGTGATCCTGACCACGGACGGTTCAGCTGTGCGGGACATCGTGGGGAACAACAACATCCCGATGCGGTACATCGTGATTGGAATAGCGGATCGATGAGCGTGAACGAATTGGATCAACAGCAGCTCGAACGGATCGTGGTGAGCGTTATCAGCCGCCTGATGACGCCCGCACCGAGTTCGTCCAGCGCGACCAGCGGATCGACGCCGTTCATCGAAGAACCGGTGATCACGCAGGACCTGCTGATCGGCCGCGTGAACGGCAGCCGCACCGTGCGGGTTGGCCCGCGAGCCATCCTCACGCCGTCGGCTCGCGATTTCCTGCGCGTGCGTGGGATCGAGTGCGTTCGAGATGCGAACAGCGGATCGGCCTCGGCGATGGCGGCTCGTCCGCGGTGGATCGCGCTCGTCAGCAAAGCGACATCGACGGTGACATCGGCTCTGGCGAGCTTGGGAGACGGAGGTTCGAGCTTGGAACAACGCCTCGTCGGGTCGGCGATCGAGGCGGCTCAGCAGGGGGTCGGTCTCCTCTGCCGAGGCGACGCGGCGGGCGTCGCCGTGTTCACCGACGAGCCGGAAGTCGTGGCGTGCATCGCCAACCGAAATGCCAGCGCGCGAGCCGCCGTCGTCGCGTCGGTGGCGCAAGTGTCCGAGTTGCAGCGCAGCCTGGGAGTCAACTTCGCCGCGGTGAATCCAGTCGGTATGAGCCTGTTTGAACTGCGAAACGTGCTGCGAGTCGTCACTTCCGGGATTCCGACTACGCCGCACTCTGGGAGCTTTTGATGCGTTGTAGGTTGGCCGCCCTCGGCCGACCAGTTGTTGCGTTGATGGTGACGGGGTCGGCCGAGGGCGGCCAACCTACGAGCCGGGTGAGGAATACAATCCATGCGTGTCGCAGAAGTGATCGGCAAGGTGACGCTCAGTCAGTGTCATCCCACGCTGCTCGGAGCCACCTGGCTCGTGGCCGTGCCGCAGTCGCTCGCCAACCTGCGCGGCGACCGATCCACGCGCGCCGAACCGTTGATCGTTTTTGACGAACTCGGGGCCAACTTCGGAGCCACGATCGGTGTCACCGAGGGCACGGAAGCGGCCGCTCCGTTCCTGCCCGATCAGAAACCAGTCGATGCGTACAACGCGGCGATTTTGGACACAGTCGAGAGTTGAGAGAAGGGTAGGGTGCGTGCCAACGCACCATTTCGAGGGAAACCAACGGTGCGTTGCACGCACCCTACGGAGAAGGACTCATGCTCAATCAATGGAACTTTGCCTCGCAGCATCGCGAGATCAAAGAGGAAATCTGCGAGATTGGCCGGCGGGTTTATGCCAAGGGTTTCGCGGCAGCGAACGACGGCAACATTTCGTATCGGATCGGGCCGAACGAGGTGCTGTGCAGCCCGACGATGATCTGCAAGGGGTTCATGAACCCCGACGATATCTGCATGGTTGATCTCGACGGCAAACAACTTGCGGGCAAGCGCAAACGGACGAGCGAGATTCTGCTGCACCTGTCGATCATGAAGGCCAAGCCCGAGGTCAAGGCGTGCGTGCACTGTCATCCGCCGCACGCCACGGCGTTCGCGGTGGCTCGCGAACCGATCCCGCAGTGCATTCTCCCCGAAGTCGAGGTGTTTCTCGGCGAAATCCCGTTCGCACCATACGAAACGCCGGGCGGTCAGGCGTTCGCGGACACGGTGCTGCCGTTCCTCAAGCCGGGGACGAACGTGATCATCCTGTCGAACCACGGCACGGTCAGTTTCGGCGAAACGCTGGAGCAGGCGTACTGGCGAACCGAGATCGTCGATGCGTACTGCCGCATCCTGATCCTCGCCAAGCAGCTCGGCGGCGTAACGTACCTCAGCGAACAGAAGTCGCGGGAACTGCTCGATCTGAAAAAGCGGTTGGGCTTTGATGACCCGCGGTTCCACGTCGAGAACTGCGACCTGTGCGGCAACACGGCGTTCCGCGACGGCTACAAGGAACCGCTTCCTGAACCGTGCGCCTTCGAGGCGCCGCCGTCGTACTCGCCGTACCTGCAACCCGCCGGAACCGCGACCAAGCCCGCTTCGGCCGCCGAATCGCAGATCGAATCGCTCGTGAAGATGATCACCGACCAGGTCATGTCGGCGATGAAGGCGTAACGAACGGAAAAGCGGGAGGGCGAGGCTCCTGCCGAGCCGAATCATCAAAAAACGTCTGTCGCATCTCGCGGCTCGGCAGGAGCCTCGCCTTCCCGAAATCGCAGACGGCGAAGTTTCAATCGGAAATCGAACATCGAAAATCGAAAATCATGAAAGTCAGCATCATCGGTGGCGGCGGGTTGGTGGGCTCGTGTGCGGGGTTCGCGCTGCAGGCGGGCCGGATCGTGCGTGAGATCGCGCTCGTGGATGTGAATCAGGAACTCGTCGAAGGTCAGGCGCTCGATCTGCTGCACGGGGCGAGCCTGCTGTCGGACCAAGTCATCACGGCGGGGAACACCGATCTGGTGGCGGGGAGCGACGTGGTCGTGATCACGGCGGGGCTGCGGCGCAAGCCGGACGAGAGTCGCCTCGACCTGATCAACCGCAACGTGGCGCTGTTCCGCGGCATCCTGGGCGACGTGAAGAAAGTCGGATTGAAGAAGGAGGCGATCGTGTTCGTCGTCTCCAATCCCGTGGACGTGTTGACGTATCTCGCCGTGAAGGAACTGTCCCTGCCGCCGTCGCAGGTGATTGGATTGGGCACGGTGCTGGATACGACTCGGCTGCGAAGCCTGCTCGCCCAGCGGATCAATGTTCCGCCGACTCAGGTCGGCGTGACGATCTTCGGTGAGCACGGCGACAGCATGGTGCCGATCTGGTCGAACGCGCAGATCGCCGGCTTGCCGCTCGACAAATATCCCGGCGTCACGCCCTCGCTGATCGCCGAGGTCGAAAAGAAGACGCGCGGCAGCGGGGCCGAGGTCATCAAGAAAAAGGGGGGGGCCGGGTTCGCCGTCGGCGTGTCGATTGCGGATGTCGTCCACAGCATCGCTCTCGATCAGCGCCGCATTTTGCCGGTGTCGAGCCTGATCAACGGCCCGTACGGCATCCGCGACGTGTGCCTGAGCATCCCCACAATCGTCGGCCGCGCCGGAGTCCTCGGCACCGCCGAGGTCGATCTCTGGCCGAAGGAAAAGCTCGCCCTCCAAGCCTCCGCCCGCGTGCTGCGGGAGACGATCGACAAGGTGCTGGGTTCAAAATGACGTGATTGAGTTTCCGAACCAAGACTTGAAGGCGGTGTCCTGTCGTTTGTCATGATTCAAGCCATCGAAGCAACATACAAGAACGGTGTCTTCGTTCCTCGCGATCGACTTGACCTGCCTGAAGGAAAGCAAGTGACCCTGTGGGTGGCCGACATCGATGCGGCTAATCAGATTCCGCATCTGACCAAGGAAGATCGCGAATTCATTCAGCGCTTATCCGAGCAGCGGTCGGATGTGTTTCGACGCTTGGCCGAGTGAAGTTTCTGACACGAAGTGAATTGTCACCATGCAAAAATCTCTCGACCGCAAGCTGGCGGCGATTCATGCTGATCCGAGCGGCTGCAAGGAGTTCATCCTCGCGGATGCGAAGGATGCGGACATGGCGTTCGGGATCGGGGCGCCGGGACGATCGCCGGAGCGACATGACGGCGAGGTGCGATTTCGGACGCTCGACGAATATCGCGAACAGATGCGGTCGATCGTGCGGTCGGAACTGGTGGACATCATGCTCATGTCGGCCAGCTCGACGGAGGCGCTGGCGATGCGGGAGCGGCTGTTCGACAACTCGCCGGTGACTCCGGCGGCGCGGGCGAACGACACCACCGACATTCACATTTTGCGGGGCGGCCGCATTCACGAGGCCGCGTCGCATCCGTTTCGCACGGCGTCGCTCGACCACATCCAATGCGGGCACCTCGACTGTGCGCCGGACGAGCGGCATCGCGGAGCGAACCTGGGGCTGTACTCAATCACCTTCGTCAACGATCCGGAACGGGACCGGATCGCGCTCGAGCAGTTCAAGCTGTTTCGCGAGGAGGCCGAACGCAAGGGGTTTCGATACTTCCTCGAAGTGTTCGATCCGAACGTGCCGGGAGCCGTGCCGCCGGACAAGCTGGGGCACTTCGTGAACGACGCGATTGCCCGAGCGCTCGCCGGTGTCGCCGCAGCCGGGCGACCGCTGTTCCTGAAGATCGTGTACCACGGCCCGCAGGCGATGGAAGAACTGGTGCGGTTCGACCCGCACCTCGTCGTCGGCATCCTCGGCGGTTCCGCGGGGACGACTCGCGACGCCTTTCAACTGCTCCACGACGCCAAAAAGTACGGCGCCCGCGTCGCCTTGTTCGGCCGCAAGATCAACAACGCCGAGAGCCAACTGGCGTTCGTCCACTTCCTGCGCCTGATCGCGGACGGGCACCTCGCCCCGGTCGAGGCGGTGCAGGCTTACCACACAGTTTTGGAGAAGCTCGGCATCGCACCGCATCGCCGGTTGGAAGACGACCAGCAGGTGACGTCAGGTTCGATGAGTTACGGCGCGGGAAATACCACGAGTCTTTCGGCGATTCCCGCTTCCACAAAAGCGACGAGCAAACAGCAAACGGACGCCGGGTCACCTGCACGATCGCCGAACTTCGTGGCGATGACAAAGGACGAGCGACTGGCATACCACCAGGCCAGATTGAACCGCATGTTCGGCGGATGACTCATGGCAGATGGCTGCGAAGCGTGCACAGGTTCATTCGGCGGATGATTGCTCGACGCGACTGATCGTTTCGCCGTGCAGGAATCTCGTGCGGAGCAAATCGCCGGGCTGAAGTAGGCTCGCGTTGCGAACGATGTCGCCGGCGGGTGACGTGCGGGTGACGGAGTAGCCGCGTTCGAGGACTTTGAGCGGGCTGAGAGCCTGCAGCGCCGCCGCGACGGTGCCAAGTTGCTGACGAGTCCTGTCGCGAATCGTGTTGATTGTCAGTCGCATCCGCGCTTCAAGCTCATCCAGACGACGGGCAAGATCGTGAATTCGCTCGGTTGGATGCGTCAACACGCGGCGATTGGCCAGACCGTCGAGCAGCGATCGCGCGGCGGCGGCACGTCCGCGAAGGGCACTGACCATGCGTTGGCGCAGGCGATCAAGTTCCTGCCGAACCTCATCTCGGTTCGGCACGACAAGCTCGCCAGCGACGCTCGGGGTGGCGGCCCGAACGTCGGCCACGAGATCGGCGACGGTGATGTCGATTTCGTGCCCGACGGCACTGATGACCGGGACGGGGCAGTCGAAGATCGCTCGCGCGACGATTTCTTCGTTGAATGCCCACAAGTCCTCGATGCTACCTCCGCCTCGGGCGGTGATGACGACATCGACACCGGGGATTCTCGCGACTGAACGCAAAGCGGCGGCGATTTCGGTGGAGGCCGTCGCGCCTTGCACGGCGACGGGCAGGATGATGATGTCGCTCGCACTCCAGCGCCGCGTGATGACCTGCAACAGATCGCGCACGGCGGCTCCGCCGGGGCTGGTGACAAGCGCGATCCGTCGGGGAAACCTCGGCAATCGTCGTTTGCGCTCCGTCGCGAACAAACCCTCCGCCTGCAACCTCTCGCACAATTGCCGAAATACCAGTTCGAGGGGTCCCAACCCTTTCGGCAACAGTTGCTCGATGGTGATCTGGTAGGTCCCTCGCGCGGCATAGACTTCGATCGGTCCGCCCGCGACGACTTCCAGGCCATCGCGGATCTGGAACTTCAACTTTGCCGCCGTGCTTTTCCAGATGACGGCGCGAAGCTGCGCCGCGTCGTCTTTCAACGTGAGATACACGTGGCCGGAACCCGCTCGCGTGCAGTTCGAAATCTCGCCGGCCACCCACACGAAAGGCAGATTGCCTTCGAGTAGATCCTTGACCTGGTCGGTGATCTCGGAGACGGTGAGAACGGCCGGGCCGGGTTCTGGGGCGGCGGGCATGTTGGCCCTTTCACGGCGTTCCCGCGGACGCTCCGATCACTTCCAACTCCGTGACCTGCTCGCGGCTCAGTTTGCGCATGTCTTCGTTGATCCGCATCGAGCAGAACTTCGGACCGCACATCGAGCAGAATTTGGCGGACTTGAAGGTTTCCTGAGGCAGAGTTTCATCGTGCATGCCGCGAGCCATTTCGGGATCGAGCGACAGGCGGAACTGTTCGTTCCAATCGAATTCGTAACGGGCTTTTGACAAGGCGTCGTCGCGGTTGCGGGCGCCGACGCGGTGCCGGGCGACATCGGCCGCGTGGGCCGCGATTTTGTATGCGATGACACCAGCTCGCACGTCCTCGGCGTTCGGCAGGCCCAAGTGCTCCTTCGGCGTGACGTAGCACAGCATCGCGGCCCCGTGCTGCCCGGCGATCGCGGCGCCGATGGCGCTCGAAATGTGGTCGTAGCCCGGCGAGATGTCGATCACCAGCGGACCAAGAACGTAGAACGGCGCCCCGTGGCAGACCTCGATTTCCCTTTGGATGTTCATCGGAATCTGGTCCATCGGGACGTGGCCGGGACCTTCGATCATGACTTGGTTGTTCCTGGCCCACGCCCGCTTGGTCAGTTCGCCAAGTGTGTCGAGTTCGGCGAACTGAGCCGCGTCGGACGCATCGGCCAGGCAGCCGGGCCGCAGGCCGTCGCCGAGGCTCCATGTCACGTCGTACTCGTACATGATGTCGCACAAATCCTCGAAGTGCGTGTACAGCGGGTTTTGTTCGCGATGCGCCATCATCCATTCGGCCAGCAGCGATCCGCCGCGGCTGACGATGCCGGTGATCCGCTTCATCGTCAGCGGCAGGTGTTCGATCAGCACGCCCGCGTGCATTGTCATGTAGTCCACGCCTTGATTTGCCTGATGTTCGACCATGTCGAGCATGTCCTGCGGCTTCATGTCGAGGAACTCTTTCAGGTCCTGCGTGACCTGATAGATCGGCACGGTCCCGATCGGCACGGGCGAGGCGTCGATGATCGCCAGCCGGATGGCGTCGATGTTGCCGCCGGTGGAGAGGTCCATCACCGTGTCGGCCCCGAAGTGGACGGCCGCGTGCAACTTTTCGAGTTCGCCTTCGATGTCGCTCGTCACCGCGCTGTTGCCGATGTTCGCGTTGATCTTGCAGGTCGCCGCGATGCCGATGCACATCGGCTCCAGCTTCTTCGACAGGTGGACCTTGTTCGCCGGAATGACCATCCGCCCGGCGGCCACATCGTCACGGATCAACGCCGCCGCCAGATTTTCGCGGCGGGCCACAAATTCCATTTCGGGAGTGATTTCACCCCGCCTGGCAGCTTCAATCTGAGTCATGGTTTTTCGTCGCGTGTCGAGAGTTGAGAGTCGAGAGGGAACAGCCTAAAGTCCACTGCGATTGGGCAATCCGCCGGTATCGTAGTGGGCCGATGTGGATTGTCAACTAGCGTCGTCTGTCACTCGGCGGGACTTGCCTCGACGCAGTCCAAATGTGTCTCTCGACTCTCAGCTCTGGATTCTCGACTCCATGCAACTCGACGTCTACGGTCTCGGCAACTCGTTGGTGGATATTCAGGCGCAGGTGAGCGACAATGTCGTCGCGCGGCTGGGATTTCCGAAGGGGGCGATGACGCTCGTGGATGAGCACACGCAGCTTCGTGTGCTGGCTGAGATCGCGGGTGTGCCGATGAACCGCTGCGCGGGGGGATCGGCAGCGAACACGATCATCGGTCTGGCGGATTTCGGCGGGCGCGGAGCCTACTGCGGCAAGGTTGGCCGCGATGAACTCGGCGAATTCTTTCGACACGACATGCAAAAGATCGGCGTGACGGTGCCGGTCCCTCCCGGCGACGGAGCCACGGGAACGAGCGTCATCCTGATCACTCCCGATGCGCAGCGCACGATGCTCACGCACCTCGGCGTCTCCGCGACTCTTGGACCGGAAGACGTTCGCGAGGACGACGTCCGGAACGCCCGCTACGTCTACATCGAGGGCTACCTGTTCTACGGCGATTCGACGCGGCAAGCCGCGCTCAAAGCGATGGACCTCGCGAAACGGAACGGCGTGAAAGTCGCCTTCACCGTCTCCGACCCGTTCCTCATCCAGGCCTTTCGCGACGAGTTCTGGAAGCTGATCGAAGGGCCGATCGATCTGCTGTTTTGCAACCGCGAAGAAGCTCGCAGCCTGACGGGTTTCGATCACCCAATCGAATGCGCTCAGGCGATCCATCGCCACTGCGAAAACGTGGCCCTCACGCTCGGCCCGGACGGCTCGATCCTGATGCACGGCGGCGAAGTCATCCCGATCGAGGGAGTGGAAACGCAGGCCATCGACACGACCGGAGCGGGTGACATGTACGCCGGGGCCCTGCTGTTTGGAATCACGAACGGCCTGACATGGAAGCAAGCCGGATACCTCGCGTCGCACGCGGCCGCGCGAGTTGTGTCGCAGTTGGGAGCCCGCCTGCAACGCAAGTTTACAGCGGAAGAAATCGCCCGCCTGTGGGCGTGAACGAGTTGGTTGCCGATGATACTCAGTTCGGAAGCTTGGAGGAATTACCATGCGATGTGTGACCATCTACACCTTGTTTCTCGTTGGAATCGTAATTGGACCACTTCCGGCCAGCGCGGGTGACGCTGGTACGTGGGTTCGTGTCCTCGAGGACGAAAACCGGATCAAGATCGAGACCGAGCAACTCGAAGCGGCCATTCCGAAGAACAAAAAAGCGTCAAAGCAATGGATGACCGGCATCGAGAAGCAGTCGTTCCTCGACAAGGCCACCGGCTTCCGCGAGATCGGCGACGGACTGATGGTGATCGACTGGATCATGGAACCCGGCAGCGATGCAGCGTATCGCGACCAGCTTCACGCGACCGAGGAGAACGGGCTGGGCAGCTACTTGTGGCACACAAACGAGACCGATCCCGGACGCATCGCCCACGCGGTGAATGCGCACGGAACCAGCCATCGCAAGCGACCGATCGAGGGGCCGCAACTCTGTCCGTGGATGAAGCCGGTACAGCCGGAAGTGATTCGCGCGCCGGACTTCGTTGCGGTGAAAACGACGTACATATACGAATATGCCGCACCCGGGCGCAAAGCCGGCTCGCGCTGGACGCAACTCGTCGTCTTCCCCAAGGGCAAGCGTTATTTCGTACTGATGGACAAGATCGACAGCGTCAACGACTCAGACGAGATGTTCCTCCGCAATGACACGCCCGGTTGCGTGCGGCACAATCAGGGCGACACGTTTTCGGAAATGTATCTCAGCTATCTCGGCCCGAACGGCGTGCGCATCCCGGCGAGCGAGTTCTTCGCACCATTTCCGCCGGATTTGAAATTCGGATATCGCCGCGACACACACCGCACGCCGCCGAATTTCATCCGCGCGTACCACCTGCGTGATCCGAAGACCGGCAAGGACGGCCCGTGGCTGGCCGGGTTGACGCTCGAACCCTCCGTCGTCTACGAGGCCTGGGCCAGTCAGCGGCTCGGCAACAACATCATCGTCATGATCGAAGAAATCCACGGTCGCCCGGTGAAGGCCGGCGAATCGTTCAGCGCGGCGCACATCGTCGGCTTCTTCGACTCCATCGACGAAATGCACGCCGTGTACGAGAAGCACAAAGGCCACACCGCGTTGAGCGTCGATGCGTCCGGATGGCGGCTCATGAAGTAACCGAGGAAACCTCGCCGGCTACGCAATCAAATCCGGAAGCGGGCGGTGCTCGCCGACGAGGTACTGCGGACGGCCCGCGCGGTCGGTGAACTGGGTGGTGGCGACGTCGATTCCCAGGCGATGGTACAGTGTGGCGAAGATGTCGCGGAAATGGATCGGGCGGGTCAGCGGTTCCTCGCTCCAGCGCGTGGTGGAGCCGAGGACCTGGCCGCTCCGCAGGCCGCCGCCCGCCACGAGCGCAGAGCACACCTTCGGCCAGTGGTCTCGGCCGGCGTTCGCGTTGATCTTTGGAGTGCGACCAAATTCGCCCCACACGACGACCGCGATTTCGTCCAGCAGGCCGCGCTCTTCCAAGTCATGGATCAACGCGGACAGACCGAGGTCGAGCAGCGGTAGGGCTCCGCGGGCTTCGTTGAACAGGTCCTTGTGCCAATCCCAGTTGAAGTCACCTTTGAGCATGCGGCCGAACGGCCACCGACAGAACGCCAGCGTCACGCAGCGGGCGCCGGCTTCGATCACGCGCCGAGCCAGCAGGAACTGATCGAGCAGCGTCTTGCCTTCGCGCTCGTTGGGATACGTGCGATCCAAACCGTAACGGCTGCGGACGCGATTCTCTTCGCGGCTGAGATCGAGCGCGTCGGCCAAGCGCGGTGACGTGAGGACCTCGAACGCCTGCCGATGAAACTCGTCGATGCCGTCGCTCAGGCCGCCACGATCCACCGTCCGGCGAAACTGATCGAAACTCGACAGCAGCGACTGGCGATCGGCCAGGCGGCGGAGGCTGACTCCGTTGAGCATGATGTTTCGCCGGTCCACCGCCGCGACTTCGAAGCCGGCGTGCGCGGTGCCGAGGTAGCCGGGCTGAGTCGGTGGCGTGCGAAGGATGAATCGAGCGTCGGGGTCGATCGGCGTCAGATCGACGGCGGGGGGAACTCCGGGGACGCGCGGACCAAGCTGTCGCGACAGAATCGAACCCATCGACGGCCAGTCGCCCGGCGGGAAGCCGGGTACCAGCGGAGACGAATCCATCGCCGGATGTGATTCCCACCCGGTCGTACACCAGTGCGTATTGTGATCGTCGCCGAACCCGACGAGCGACCGAATGATCGTCAGCTTGTCCGCGACGCCAGCCAGCCGGGGCATCAGTTCGCAGATGTCGATCCCTGGCACGATCGTCGCGATCGGCTGAAACTCGCCGCGGATTTCGGCCGGAGCGTCGGGCTTGAGGTCGAACGTGTCGAGGTGCGTCGGCCCGCCCGGCAGCAGCACCATGATGATGCCTTTGGCAGTGCGAGCTGTCGGCGTGGAAGTGTGCTCGCGGCTGACGGCTTCGGCTCGCAGGATGTCGGGCAATGCCAGACCGCCCAGCGCCAGACCGCCAATTTGCAGGCAACTGCGGCGCGACAGCCCGTCACAAAACTGCGACTGCGATCCAGCGATGGTCAGCATGGTCGAAACCCAAAGCGACCGATGAACGCATCAAACGGTGCCAAGGTATCCGGTTTGAGGGCACGTCGCAATGATTTTCGCGGAGGAAGGCCGTTCCCTCTCCCCCTTGGGGAGAGGAATTAAGGGTGAGGGGTGGTCCAAGCGTTTTTTGGCGGGTTGCAGTGAGTTGAACCGCACGGTGGACCCCTCACCCCCAGCCCCTCTCCCCAAGGGGGAGAGGGGAGCAAGAAAACTCAACGCGGAAGTTTGCTCAAATCGGCACCCGCATCGCGGCCATCGGTGGCTCCGAACACGGCCGGGTTGTCCGGCACATCGCGATCCAGCGCGAAGTCGTCAGCACGCATTTCGGCCAGCGGTTTTTTCACCCACTCATCGCGCCAGAACACGTCGTCGTCGCGCGGTTCGACTTCCAAGGCCGATCCCCAGTGGTCCTGCCACGCGGAGAAATCGAGTTTCTCCATCCGTCCGGCTCCGTCGGTGGAGAGGATCAGCCACAGCGGATCGAACCGGTCGTAAAAGTTTCGCTGGCCACTCCACGTCAAAAGTTGACGCAAATCCTGCGCGGGGATTGGACCGGATACGGCCACGAGCGGCTCGGGATAATTGGTACTGAAGATGCTGTTCGACGACGACACCTGCAACGGGAGCAACCGGCGTCCGGTCTCGCCGCCGTCCAATCGCACCAAGCCGCGCGACAGCAAGCCGGTGACGTGGTCGATCCGCAACTCGGTGTGCACGCCTTCGGCCGGAGGAGTCAGACTGCCGGACTCCCGGAACAGCGTCCCATCGAGGGCTACCGCCGTTTCTTTTACGCTCAGCCGCAATGGGATCAGATGCTTGACGAGGAACACATCGGCTCCGCCGCGGATCAGACTGGCATTGAGTTCGACTTCCACCGACGACCGCGTGGCCGGCTTGTTCGCATTCGTAATGTCGGGCATGCTCATGCCCCAACCGGACGCGAGTTCCAACACCGCACACGGACGCTGACGCGGGTTGTGAATCGTGATGGACATGCCATCCAATCGCACGGCGTCAGGACGCTGCGCTGACACGACGGTCCACAGATCTCCTGAGATACCATCGGCGACGTTTAACACGATGTCGAAACCGATCAGCTCCAGCTGACCGCTGACGACGGTGATCATTCGTGTGACATTCCCCTCGGATGGAACCTCCCTCGGCACGAATTCGATCTGCGGTCGCACTCCCTTCGCCGCACGGATGGTGATCCGTTTGGTTACCTTCGCGGGAGCCTCCTGCCTGCGACCGGAGAATCGAAGTTCGATCACCGAACCATCAGTCGCCGCCGAGCACGCCGCCTCCAGCGTGCGATAACTCTGCGACGTCGATCCGTCGGGGGCGAGAATCACGATCGACGAGTCGGACGATTCGCCAGCCGATCCCGCCGAAATGGAAGCGGACTTCGTTTTCGCGGTCGCTGCGACGCCCGGCGCGATGTCGTTTGGAGAGCCCGCCGTCGGCCGAGTCGCTTCGACATTGGAGTTCGAACCGTTCGGCAAGACGGTGCCGCCGACCGTGCTCGACAATTCGATCGACCGACTCGTTTCGCGAGCCGAAGATTCTGTTCCCGTTTCGTCGCGTTTTGATGAGGGCCCGTCCGTCCGCTGGGCGGCTCTGGCAGATCCATCACCGTCGGAATTCGACTTCGCGGTGCCAGCCAACTCTCGTGTCTCGCTGCCGGAGCCTTCCGTACCGGTTCCGCGATTGCGGTTTGCCATGCTTGACGATGGATCCCAACGCACGGAACCAAATTCCATGTACGCGACGATGATCAACAGGCAGGCGACGCTCGCCATCCATGCCAGGTGCCGTTCCCAGAACGACGACCTCGGTGAGGCCGACAACCAAACGAGCCCTTCGGGGCTGACACTGCGAAGTCCGAGTGAGCCGGCGACCAGCATCAAGTCGCGCACGAGTTGTTCGGCAGATTGGTATCTCCGCCGCGGGTCTTTCGCCATCATCTCTCGCACGACTGCCGCGAGATTCTCGGGCACGTGGCGGTTCTTTTCGGACGGATCAGGCGGCCCTTCGCCTTGATGTTGAAGCAGTTTCTGCAGGACCGTCCCTTCGGGGTAGGGAGGCTCGCCGGTCAGCATGTGGTACATCGTGCACCCGAGCGAATAGATGTCGCTGCGCACGTCGGCCGTGCGCGGGTCGCGAGCTTGCTCTGGTGAGATGTAGTCAAACGTACCGAGCGTGGTTCCAGCCAGAGTCAGATCGCCGCCGACAACCGCCCGGTTTTCCTGCCGCGCCAGGCCCATGTCCACGAGTTTCGCGCGGCCGGTGGGCGTGATGATGATATTTGACGGCTTGATGTCGCGGTGGACGACGCCTTTCGCGGAAAGGTGCAGCAGCGCGAAGGCCGTCTGCAGCGTGTAGTTGACGGCATCAGCGATCGGCACGCGACCGTTCTGATTGATCAACTCGCGAAGATTTGTCCCGCTGACAAACTCAAATGCGATGTAGTGCAGCCCCGCGTCTTCACTGATGTAGTACACGCGGGCAATGTTTTCGTGATCGAGCTGCGCCGCGGCCTGGGCTTCGTTTCGAAACCGCATGACCGCTGTTTCGTCACGGGCAAGGGAGGGGGGAAGAACCTTGAGCGCGACGTGTCGGTTGAGTCGCATGTCGAGCGCTCTGAAGACAGCCCCCATCCCGCCGCTGCGTATGCGATCGATCACTTGAAAGTGACCGATGGTGAGTCCGGTCAGACTCTCCGCGTATCCTTCCTCGTCATCTGCGACGGGAAAGAGAATGCGTGCGATACTGGAATTGGGCGCGGTTGACGACCGTGGTCGATCACTCATTCCACCGGATGTCCGACGCTCCGGATTCACCACTGTCTGCGGGCCGGCGCGCGGCATGGCGCGCGGTGCGGCAATCTCTCCGCCTCGGGAGGGGGAGCTGGATTGCAGATCAGTGGCTGGAGATTTGTCGCTCATGTGAGTGATCCAGGATCGATCGTCTCCCGCCGTACGCCGGTATCGCAGCCAACCCGGTAACACCGGAGCCGATTGGCCGCATACTCTCGAAACCGATTATTCCAAGGTTTTGGTGACCGCTCGGTCAATTGCCTGCAGGTAATCTTCCAACTGGCGGCACAATGAACTGGTAAAATCGTCGGCGCTGAGAACTCCGGCAGCGTGACTGCGAACCGTCGGGTCCGACAATTCGTCCCGTCGTCCCGGCTCACTGGCTGATTTCAACAGGCGTTCCAGATCGGCAAGCTTGGGAAGCACACCGTTATCGAGATGATCCGTCAACTCGCGAATTAGTCGCTCCGCATTTGTAAACAAGTCCCGCAAAGGCATGTGATCGAGTGATCGCTCAGCCACGTATGAAACTCCTGACGTGATAAAGTGGGCACTTGTGGTTGAGACCAGCCGTGGCCTATATTAGACACCGCCGTGGGGAACGCGGTCAAGGCGCGACGACGCAGCGCGTCTGCGCGATCGTCTGCCCTGCACTGCTGACTGCAAACCACTTCGACGCACACGGTAATTGCGCCGCATTACCTGCCGATGAACATGAAGATCCTGGTGTTGGCGGACATCCATGCAAACTGGCCGGCGCTGGCCGCCATCGAAGCCGCCGAGACCTTTGACGCGTGCTTGTTTCTTGGAGACGTCGTCGACTATGGGACTGATCCGGTATCCTGTGTGGATTGGATTCGCGAACATGCTGACGCAGCAGTCAGAGGCAATCACGACCACGCGGTTGCCCAACGCGTTCCGGCCCGCGGCGGCAACGGATTCCGCTTGTTGGCAGCGACAACGCGGCCCCTGCAATGGGCGGCACTCGACCCATCGCATCTCAAGTTTCTGGCCCGATTGCCAATCACTCAAACATTGAAACTTGACCGCCAGACTCTTTACCTGGTGCATGCGACACCGCGTGACCCGATGGATGAATACTTGATGGACGACGGTGAGCAATGGAGTGAACGCCTCGATGGAATTGAGGCAGGCTTGGTCTGTGTTGGCCACAGTCACATTCAGTTTCATCTGCAACTGAATCGGCACCAGGTCTTGAACCCGGGCAGCGTAGGACAACCACGTGACGGAGATCCAAGAAGCGCGTACGCCGTGATTGAACGCGGCAAGGTGGAACTGCGGCGGGTTTCGTATGATATCGATGCCACGTTACGGCAGATGCGAAATGCGGGCATCCATGGCGATGCACTCGACATGACGGAAGCCGTGCTTCGCTCTGGAGGCCGGGTCGCGTCAACGCAGCAATCCGGAGCCCTCAACGCATGACGACCTCCGATTCGGAACCCACCGCAAATCAGCCTCCGTCGTTTGAGGAGGCATTGGCACTGTTGCAGAAGACGGTCGCCGACCTCGAAGAAGGCTCGCTGAGTCTGGATGAATCACTGCATCGATTTGAATCCGGGATCGCCTTGCTCGCGCATTGCCATGAAATCCTCAATCGAGCCGAGCAACGGATCGAGGTCCTGTCCGGCTTCGATGCCGCTGGCCGTCACGCGACAACGCCGCTCGATTCGTGTTCTGCTGGCACAACTCCCAACGCCTCGCGCAAGGCGGCATCACGGCGTTCGTCACAGTCAATGTTCACGGACTCCGAATGACCTTCGTCGGCTGATCATCGCAAAGTGGCGGGACGCGCTGTCGATTCCGTGACGACACCTGGTTCCAGAGTTCCCCTTCGGAACGTCCTAAAGCTGATTCGCTCAAAGTGCTTGTCTTGCAACATTGCCTCAAAGTCGCGAATCATGGCGCGATCCTTTGATTCGAGCGTCCATGACAGCGAGTGTTTCGCACAGAGTCGCATTTCTTGACGCGGCGTCACGGCTAATTCTACCTCGATCGGAAGCACACGCCTCTCTCGAAGTACCGCATTCAAACGGATTCGAGATGCGGGCCAAAGCACGCGGGGATGCAAAAGGTAATTCAACTTTGCCGTCCAATCGGCGTATCGGAAGTACGCCTCTACGAAGGTCGGTGATTGAGGCGGAGTGCAACGCACGCGGTACTCGCAAAACGATCCGTTCAATCGAAGTTGACTCCGTTCAGCATCCCATGTCTCGCGAAAATCAGGAGCCAAGAGAAAACGTGTCCGATTCAGTTCAATCGGATGTTCATGATCACTCAACGTCGCCAATTTGAGACAGTGTGTGGCCGCTCTTTCCTCGTCTTCGTCAACAAGTCTTTGTAATTCGGTCAACGAGGCCCAAGCGACCTTGCGACGTGACGGGCTGACAAGCCAAAACCCTCCGCAAGCCGGATCAAAAACCGTGACCTCTCCAATTGAGTCAAGGTAATCGTACACCGTTCCGGCATGAAACAGTGAGAGGCTTCGCCCCACGATCGACCGCGCCTCAGACGATTCGTTCTTCGTCGGCGCACCAGCATTCGAGGTCCTCAGATCGTGGACAACCGTGTAAATTCGGCAATCCTGACCAAGTGCCGACTGCGCCGAAACCGCCCAACAGAATCCAGCGCAAATAGAGAGCCTACCGACTGCTCGCAACAACAACGAGTTCGAGCAGTGAACCATACAAACCTCCAGATCCCGAACGCGAGTACGTCAAGCAGGCGTTAATGCCAAAACCGCGACGTAGTAGTCCGAATCAGTTCCTATTGGAAGTGTCGGCCGCTCGAAGTCGATGCGAAACCCGATTCGCATCCAGATCGATGTACCTCGAACACCGTGACCCACGAAGTTGGAGAGCAAGGAGAGGAGGGCGGGAGAGTACGCGAATCGCAGGATACAACGCAAGACGATTCTAGTCGAAGTCAATTGCAATTTGGGTCACTGTCGAGGATTCGTCGAAAGGACCTCGCCGTACGCCAGAGACAGTCGGCTTCGTCGTGAAGCTCACATTGTGGCAGCCTTCGCAGAAACCGAACCGCCCACCCAATCCAACGCTCCGCACGCCGCCAATCACCTATGCCGGCATACGTCTGTCCAAGATGCAACATGTTGCATGAGATTCCGCGAACATCCCCGAGGGCTCGGTGTATACGGAGGGAATTCGCCAAACTTCGCAACGCGGCCTGGCATCGCCCAGTCATCAGCTGAACCACTCCTAAAGTTCCCCAATCGGCGGCCAGATCAGCAGGATCTGCCTGACCTTCGATGTCAAGCCGCAGCGACAACATTGCCAACCTCAAGGCCGTGGACAAATCATCACGGAGCATTGCGTCGTTGGCGAGATTACCCAGGTCACATGCCAGCGATTGATTGCCCGCTCGTTCAGTCAGAGAATCAACTTCGATCGCAAATGACTTCTGCTGACAGTTTGCTGCGATCTGGTCGTCGCCGACACGGCGGTAAATCATCGCAAGACAATTCCACGCGCACGCCTCGAGGTTGAGATCGTTACATTCTCTTGCGACTTCAACCGTCAAACGGAAGTGGCTGACCGCCGCATCGCAAAGGCTTCGGTCTCGCATCAACTGGCACCCAACCTCAAGGAGCAGCGCTCGATTGCTCTCACGTTGGAACCAACTCTCCTTGGCTTCAGAACTCGTAGGAAAGCTGGCAACTAGCGCCAACGGATTCACATTTCGGACATTCCCAGTACGGTCACCAACGTTACATTGACCCGGCTTCGTCGTTTCTTTCACGGAGCAACCTCGCGGATTCGATCCAAGGATGGCACAACCAGTGAGATGAGAGAGCGTGCGTACCGCAGAGCCGCGATTCCAAGGTTGCAATTCCGCCGCGACGTCCATCGATTCGGCGGACGTCCGTTGAATCGCTAAGCAGTTTGCTGATTGTACTGATTGTGTAGACTTTTGTCGATTATGATGACTGCACCAATTAAATAGCACGCGAGCTTCGGGTGCTTTTGGTGGTTTCACGGGCACCAGAATCTCTGATTTCACCTGCCAATGATCCACCACAACCCCTTCCGCACTAGTGAACTACAAGAATCCGTGTAAGAGGTTGTTTCCCGTGTCCCGCACCAGCCGAGTAACTTACAGGTTTCCATTTGAATAGCGCTGATGTCGCCAAGGAGTCGTGTACGGTTGATTGGATTAAGAGGGGATGAGAATGCGAACAGTTGTCGTGATGAACCAGAAAGGCGGGGTGGGAAAAACGACCACCAGCGTCAACATCGCCGCCGGACTATCATTAACCGGACGCCGCGTACTGCTCGTGGACTTAGATCCTCAAGCGCATGCCTCGCTTCACCTGGGAGTGGAACCCGTTGGGAGCATCCCAACGTTGTACGACGTGTTTGCTGGAACCAGGACGCTTATTCAGGCACGACGGTTGGTCGCACCAAATCTGTGGCTCGTACCATCCAGTCTGGACTTGGCTGCAGTTGAGGTGGAACTCGTGGACTGTGTCGGACGGGAGGTGATTCTCCGCAATGCTGTCGATACGCTGTTGGCGGCCGAAAAATATGACTACGTGATAATGGACTGCCCGCCGTCCCTGGGTGTTCTCACGATCAATGCATTGACGGCTGCCGAGGAAGTCTTTATCCCGCTCCAACCACACTTCCTTGCACTGCACGGTTTGTCAAAACTATTGGAAACAACAGCCCTCGTAACGCGACGCCTCAACCGAAAACTCAAAGTCACGGGCGTCATTCTGTGTATGTACGAGACTGGCACGCGCCTGGCCGCCGATATCGCCGAGGATTTGAACGCCTTCCTCAGGTCTGCCGACCCTGACGCCCCGTGGTCAATGGCCCGCATTTTCACGACGAGAGTCAGAAGGAATATCAAACTCGCCGAGGCGCCGAGCTTTGGGCGGTCGATCTTCGATTATTCAGCGAAATGCCCAGGTGCCTTGGATTACCAGTCCCTGGTCCAGGAGATCATGGCAGGAGAGACAAAGTCTGACTCTCTGGCGATGGCCGGTTGATCCATATCGCGACGCTTGCGTGGTCACCGTCCAGATTTTGGACTCCTCAGGGGCGAGGCAGCTGCACGCCGATCGGTGTTGAAATCTCATCCGGAGACATCGTATCATCCAACCTTGATGCTGCGGTGGTTCGGATACGACGCGACCACCGAGTCGGACCGAACCTTGCGAGGGTTTCGCCCATGATCACGATGCTGGGAAGTCCACGAAGGTGCTGCGATGGGCTGACGCGGCGGGAAACGCTCCGTGCCGGAGCCATCTCGCTGTTCGGCGGCATGTCCCTGCCGAACCTGCTGCAGGCCGAGATCGCCAACCGCCAGCAACACGCCACACCCGGCAAGGCGAAGAACGTCATGTTGCTGTACCTGCTCGGCGGTGCCGCCACGCAGGACATGGTGGACCTGAAGCCGGACGCTCCCACCGAGGTCTGCGGCGAATTCAAACCGATCGCCACGAACGTTCCCGGTGTCCAAGTGTGCGAACACCTGCCGAGGATGGCTCAGTGGATGCACAAAACGGCCGTCGTCCGCTCGCTCAATCACAAGGCGGGGTGTCACAACTGCCTGCCGTCGTACTGTGGTTGGGAAGTTCCGCCCCCCGACCAGCACCCGCGCGATACCGATCCGCCGAGCATGGGGTCCGTCTGCGAATGGCTCAAGCCGCCGACGAGCGATCTGCCGGCGTACGCGTACATCCCGAACTGGCTCGGCTGGGGCCAGGCGTTTCGCCGCGCGGGGCCGTACGGCGGGTTCCTCGGCAAGCGGTTCGATCCGCTCACCGCCGAGTGCGAACCATTCTGGGACAAGACGGGCCACCAACCGGTCCCCGGCAACCCGCAGATTGTGCGCGGCCAGCCGATCCTGGCGAACAGCACGCTCCAGGGCGAAATGACGATCGACCGGCTGAACGCACGGCGGTCGCTGCTGCAACAGATCGACGATCAGGTGCGACTGGCGGAATCGCAGCCGGCTCCCGCGTTCTTCGATCGCGATCAGCAACGAGCGTTCGGTATCTTGACATCGTCCAAACTGCGATCGTGCTTCGATCTTTCGACCGCCGACCCCGCGGTGCTCGAACGCTACGGCCGAACGCTGTTCGGCCACAGCACGTACATCGGCCGGCGCCTGATCGAAACCGGAGTCCGCTTCGTCAACGTGACGTGGGACTTGTACTGGGATCGCATTCAGGTCGATTACGACGCCTGGGACACGCACCGCAACAACTTTTCAATCCTGAAAACGAACAAGCTCCCCGGCTTCGACCAGACGTTCACCGCGTTGCTCGACGATCTCGATCGGAGCGGGACGCTGGACGAGACGTTGATCGTGGTGATGAGCGAGATGGGTCGCACGCCGAAAATAAACGGCGCCGCCGGACGCGATCACTGGACGTACTGCTACTCGTGCCTGTTCGCCGGCGCGGGCATCCGCGGCGGCACGGTGTACGGTGCTTCCGACGCACAGGCCGCCTACGTGAAGGACAAGCCGGTCAGCACGGCCGACATCTGCGCCACGATCTACCAGTGCCTCGGCATCGACCCCGACCTGACCGTCCCCGACCGCACCGGCCGCCCCGTCCACATCTCGCACGGCAGCCAACCGATCTGGGATATCCTCGCCTGATTCTCCCTCTCCCCTCCGGGGGAGAGGGTCGGGGTGAGGGGGCCGAGCGGTGATTGACGTTCCAAATTCCAAGAACCAAATGCCAAACAAATCCCAAAACCCAAATCCGAACGCTCAAACTCACGCTGGCGGAACGCGACACCGCAGTTTCGGATTTCGAGCTTTGAATTTGCTTGGTCCTTGATGCTTGGTTCTTGGAATTTCCATCGCGATGCCTCCTGTCATCTCCTGCCTGACCACCAGCTACGGCCGACATGGAGCCGATGCGTGCATTGCCAGCGTCCGTGATGCGGGTCTCGAACAGATCGAACTCCTGATCCGCACCGACGGCTACGTCTCGCGGTATGGCGACCTGCCGCTCGTCACGCACACGTCGTCGCTCGCCGATCTCGACCGCATCGACCGGCTGCTCGAACGGCACCGGGTCCGCGTCGCGAGTTGCAACGTCATCAGCGGCAATCCGCTGGACCCGGCGGTCGTCCCCATCGTCGAACGCAAGATCGAACTCGCGTCGCATTTCGGCGTGAAACTGGTCGTGGCCGAAGCGGGAGCCGTCGCGGATGACTCGCAACGCGAGACGCTGTACGCCCGCCTGCGGCGAATCGGCGACTTCGCGGCGGCGCGCGGGATCACAGTCTGTTTTGAAACTCATCCCGGCGTCTGCGGCACGCACCGCGAGATGCTCCGCCTGATGCGCGACCTCGACCATCCCCACCTGCGTCTCAATTTCGACACGGCCAACCTGCTGTTCTACAACGCCGACTTCAACACCACCGTCGAGGTGGCGTTGGCCAAGGTGTGTCACCTCGTCAAGCACGTGCATCTCAAGGACCACACCGGCGAGGCGGGCCGCCGCTACTTCCCGGCCCTCGGCTGTGGCGGTGCCGTGGACTTTCTCCGCGTGTACCAGATCCTGCGCGACTGCGCTTTCCCAGGCCCGTACAGCCTCGAAATTGCCGGCATCGAAGGCGAATCCGACCTCTCGCTCGCCGATCAGCAACGCCGCGTGGTCGAGAGCGTCGAATACCTGCGGATGCTGGGCTACTTCGAGTGACCGCGCGCTGCCGCTTGGCATGTAGGATGGCCGCCCTCGGCCGTCCGTGTATTAGCGTGGGCTCCGAATGGGACGGCCGGGGCGGCCATCCTACGACGACTTGGCAATCGCCGCTGCGAACTGCCGTGCGCGTTCCTTCGGCGGCGCCGGCGACTTGGGCACGGCGCCGCCCGGCACGGGGGCGACTTTGAGCACGACGAAAGTCGGGCCGGAAGCGGTCAGGACGCGGAAGACATCGGTCCGCCACTGGTCGATCTCGGAGAACTCGAACACCGACGTGAAGCCGCTTCCGCGGGCGATCGCGCAGAAATCGACCGGCCGATTCGCGGCCGCGGTGGCCTGGCCGCCGGTGACTTCGTAGACGCCGTTGTCGAACACGATCAGCACGAGGTTCGCCGGCGCGGCGGCAGTGATCGTGACGAGGCTTCCGAGGTTCATCAACATGCAGCCGTCGCCGTTGCCGACGATCACCTGCAAGTCCGGCCGAGCCAACGCCACGCCCAAGCCGACAGCCGGCGCGTGCCCCATCGCCGACGGCGCGTAGATGAAGTCGAGCGGGTGCGTGCCGAGGTTCATCCACTCGCGAGCCGACCCCATCGTCGGGATGACGACTTGACGCTCGGTGCGGACCGCGTGCAGCACGCGGAGACTCTCGACCAATGACATTGCCGGCATTGCGACACCTCCATCCTCAATCTTCTATCCTCGATCCTCATCCAACTTCGGTCCCGGTCTCCGCAGATCGCCTTCGCGGACGGTCCAGCCGCGGGCGTCGAACAATTCCCCGAGCGGAACGGCAAACTTTCGGCTGACGCCCCACGCTTCGCGGAGTTGCGACAGCGTCGCCGGTCCGTTCGCGGCGAGGAATTCGCGGCAGCGGCGCCGCGCGTCGTCGAGCGCGGACGGCGTGAAACAGAGTTCCTCACCGGCTCGCACGAGCAGGCCGTCCTCGTCGCACAGCGTGAGCAGTTGCTCGACTTGATCGGGTTTCAGCGCCGTTGCGGTGGCGAGTTCCTTGACGGTCGGCGGCGAAAGGCCCGCCTGCGCGACGAGGTCGAGGATTTTGGTCCGGGCCGCGAGTTGGGCCTTGGTGAGCTGGACCTGCAAATCGGCCGGGCCGAAATTGGGACCGACGGCGGCGAGCTGTTTGTCTCGCACGAGCTGCTCGAACAGGGCTTCGATCAGGTCCGGCGGCGCGAGGTTCTGGCACGCGCCGACCAGCAGTGACTTCGGCAGCGCGCGACGCGGCTGGTGGCGCTGCATCTCGGCGCGGATGCGTTTCATCACGGAGGCCGCGAGGGACGCGACGCGTTCGCGGTGGATCAGGCGCGTGCCGCGATCGCGAGCACCGAGCTTCACGATGTCGCGGCGTGTGAGCAGTTCGCCGACGAGGTTTTTGAATTCTCCCGTGGCCACGCCCGCGCGCCACGCGGCGGGCAACGGGTCGTCATCGACCAGATCGCGATGGGCGAAGAAGGCCGACAGCCGGTTGATCGACTGCGGCGTGTCGAACGACTTACCGAGTTCGGCCGGATCGCGCACGCGCTGCCGCGGTGCCAGACCGGGATCGAGAACGATGCCGCCTCCGACCGTGAGTGCGGGCGACGGCCGACGCAGGATGAACCGCTGGCCGTGAGTGGCGACGATCGGTTCCCGCAATCGCAGTTCCGCGTAGCCGCGTTCGCCCGGCGCGAGTAGCTTTCCTTTCAGAATCACCCGCACCGTGGTTTCGCGTGTGCCGAGGTGCAGGTTCAGTTGCAGGCGGTCCTTCAAAATCAAGGGTGAATGCGACAGGCAGCGCAAGCCGACGAGCAACCGCTTGGTCGGCCTGAGGTATCCGGGATGGGCCAGTTCCTGCCCGCGTTCGATTTCCTCGGCTTTGATGCCGGCCAGGTTGATCGCGGTTCGTTGGCGCTCGCCGCTCTCGTCGGAGGCGGCTCCGTGGTTCTGCACGCTACGCACGCGAACCTGCACGCCCTGTGGCAGCAGGTCGAGGACGTCGCCGGGACGGACCTCACCGCCCAGCACTGTGCCGGTCACGACCGTGCCGTGGCCCGACCGCGAAAAGACGCGGTCGATCGGCAGCCGAAACAGTTCGCTCCGCTGTTGCCACGTCTGCTTCGCGGCCACGTCGAGCAGCGTCTCTTTCAGCCGGTCCAACCCGTCGCCGGTCTGCGACGACACGGGGACGATCGGACAGCCTTCGAGAAACGTGCCCCGGACCCGCTCTTCAATCTCGGCGGTCACGAGTTCCACGAAGTCCGGCGACACGAGGTCGATCTTGGTGATGGCGATGACGCCGGTCGAAATCCCCAGCAGGTCCATGATTTCAAGGTGTTCGAGCGTCTGCGGCATCACGCTGTCATCGGCCGCGACGACGAGCAGCGCGAGGTCCACGCCGGTGGCTCCGGCGACCATGTTCTTCACGAATCGCTCGTGACCGGGGACATCGACGACTCCGAATTGAAACCGCGTCCCGCCCCGTTCGGCCTCCCAGTGCGCGAAGCCGAGGTCGATCGAAATGCCACGCGCCTTCTCTTCCGGCAGCCGATCGGTGTTGATGCCGGTGAGGCATCCGACGAGGCTGGTCTTCCCGTGATCGATATGCCCGGCCGTGCCGATGATGACGTGCTGGATTGCGGAGGGCATAGCGAGTTTCGTGGCACCGGCGTCCCGCCGGTGCGTCACAGGCGAGACGCCTGTGCCATTGACGTTACAGTTTCGGCAGCGCGGGCGGCTTGGGCGGCGGTTCGGGTTTCTTTGGCGGCATCGGGCGTTTTTGGTTTTCAGGAGCGAAGCGGGCGGTTTTTGTCGCATTCGCCGCGGCCATCTGTGGCGGCGGCGCCGGCGGAATGAATCGCTGTACAACCTGGATGCCCAGCGGGTACTGAAGCTCGCGGGAGGCGAGGAGCGCCCAAGGCGTACCGGGAGCCTCGTTCACACAACGCTTCAACAAGCGTTCAGATTCATTCGCGAGTTTTTTCATCGTCGCGCCGGAGCCAAGCTGCGCGTCGGGACGGAAGATCCAGTGATTGCTCTTCGTCGCCACGTCTCCCGTGCCGAGCTGTTTGAGTTGGGCGCACGCGTAGTTGTACTCGTAGGCTCGAACCTTGAGCGCCAACAAGCGACCGTAGGTCAGGTTGTAGGCCGCTTTCCAGCGGGCGGACGGTTCCTTCTGGTACTCGTCTTCCAATTTGCCCGCGGCGGCGAACGGCTGCAGGATCAGGTCCACCATCAGAGTGGTTTCGGCGGCGGATCTTTGAGAGTCGCCAAGCGTTTGCAGGTAGTTGTTAGGGGTCACACGGAGGTCGAGGTCGGGCGTTCCCTGCGCTTTGCGGCTGAGACTGATCTGCGCCGCCTGGACGACGGCGCGACGGAGCGGATGTTTGTTGAGATCGCGCTGGTAGTCGTCGAGCTTGCCGAAGCGATAGTCCGGCTCGAACGGCCGCATCGCTTCGACCGAAAAGACTCCCAGCGGCGACAGTGCGCTCGTGGTGGTCATGTTCGAGAGGAAGTACACGCCGCCGGTTTCCTTCACCAGCCGCGACAGCGCGTACGGCCCAATGCCGGCTGACAAGTTGTCAAACTGCGGTCCATCGAACCAGAAGGGAAGCTGCACATATTCCATCATCGGAGTCTCGGGACCCATGTCGACAGGAAGTTTGTATTCCTTGTTGTCCTCCGGCGCCGTGTACGGGACGAACGCTTGCCGCTTGCCGAAGATCGCCGCCGGACCAACGCAGTACACCTTGGCTCCGATACGGTTGCAGGCGTGGATCGACGTTTCGAGATGCTGGCTGAAGTCGTCGCCGGCCTCATCGGTGATCGTCATCACGAGGATGCTACGGCCTTGAGCCCGATAGCTGGACCATTTTTTCACGACCTGTTCGACCGCGAAAAACGTGTTCTCGACACCCGAGTTATCGATCGGGCCGCTCTGCACAGCCTGTATGACTTTGTCCACATCGTCGGTGGGTACTTGCGTGAGGAAAGTGATCTTCTCACCGAACATCGCCACGCCGCTGAGCAATCCCTTTTCGGTGCGCGGGATGAGTTCGCCCGCTTGGGCGAGGGCTCCCAGTTCGCCATAGACGCGCCGCAGCCGCTTGGCAATCGCGTTCCGCTGTTCCTGCAAGCTGCCCGAGGCGTCGAGCAGCCAGACGACGAGTACCTTGCGTTCCTGCAGGTGCGAGGCGATTTCCCACGAGATGCGGTCGAGCGCGGATTCAATCTGCACAACCTGCTCGCCCGATCGCCCCTTGAGATTGACCCGGTCGTCCAGCTCCTCACCCTCGGAAATGTCGTAGATCTCTGCAGGCCGGAACTGCGGTACCGGAATCTCAATCATGGCCTGCGGCACCGGAGCGGCCTTCGGCTGCGTGGTGGTTGGTTGGCTGGCTCCGATGCTGCGGGCGTTGACCACCTTCCGCACTTCGAATTCTTCGTCACGCGGGTTTGCCAGCTCGTACTCAAGGATTTGCTCGGGCTCTTCGAGCGGTTCGACGGGAGTGAACCGCGTCTCGACCGGAGCGACCGGGGTGGTGTCGCGGCTGGCGAGCGTGATCGACGCGCAGGTGACGAGCAGCCAGAGATGCAACACGACACTGATGGCCGTTCCGGAAAAGCTGCCGACTGCCGCCACCGGCACTTTCGCGTCGGATTGATCGGACGCCGAAGTCGCCGACATCAGTTCGAGTTCCCCATCGGTCGGCATGTTGTCACTCCGGTCAGGAATTGGCCCGCGAGGAGATTTCGTGGTTGACCCGCATTGGTTCTCAGTCTATCAAACACCGCAACCGCGGGCCAAGTCCGTTGCCGCATCGTCTTTCCGCCGCCACAAGCATACGTCACACACGACCGGTGAATGAACTCATGACCGACGGTTTCCTGGGATACAAGGCCTCGTTCATGCTCGATGTCGTCGTGGTCTCGTTGTTGCTGGTGGTGCCGTTGCTGGTGTGGAGCTTGTTTCTCGTCAAAGTTCGGCGAAACTACGTGGCCCATCGCAGTCTGCAAACGCTGGTTGGCGTGGTGTTGCTGGTTGCCGTGTCGGCGTTTGAGGTGGACATGCGAAGGCAGGGCGGAATCGACGGCATTCTGGCCAAGCGCACGGTTTCGCTGACACCGGACCAGCGGGCGTCTTTCAACGTCCTGCTCGCGGTGCATCTCGTGTTTGCCGTCACGACGGTGCTGCTGTGGGGGACAACGCTGATCCTCGCGTGGAAGAGAATGCCGTCGCCTCCCGCGCCGTGCGATCACAGCCACCTGCACAAACGCCTGGGATGGCTCTCGGCCCTCGACATCACGGCCACGGCGGTCACCGGCCTGTTGGTGTACTACTTCGGCATCATCCGGTGAAACGAACCGAGCCGTCATCGGCCAAGCGCGGCTTGCAGGACGTACCCCAAAAACAGATCGGGTGGTTCGGCGGCATCGCTTGCGTCGAGGCGCTCGGCGAGCGGCAGGTCATCAAATGAAACGTCTGTGTCCCCCCGAGGTCCCAACCAGGCCACGATGGTCGGCGCAGGATTTCGATCGGACGGGATGTCTCGTTCTCGCCAGTCGGTGAACACGACGTCGGGAAACTCCGGCTGCAAACTTTCGATCAGATCGGGCACGCGGGCAGATACCGATTCGCCGGCGATCGACAGGTGAAATGGACGAGCCAGCAGACGGTCTCGCAACTGTGACGCCGTTAGTTGCTTGACAGGATGCCACGCGTCCGGAGCGATTTCGACGAGCGGGTCGAGGACGAACCGGCGATACCAACAAGCGGGATGCGGAACATTCAATCGCGCTGTGTCGATCACGTCGTGCCCGTATAGGATCAGATCGAGATCCAACGTACGCGGCCCCCAACGAACGTCGCGGACGCGTCCACAATCGGCTTCGATCTTCCGGGCCAGGTCGAGCAGCGCGATCGCCGACGCAGTGGTGTCGAGGGCTGCGACGGCATTCAGGTAGACAGGTTGATCGCCGCCCAGCGGCACCGTCTCGACGAACCGGCTGACGCCGACGAGTCCGATCGCTGGATCGCGGCGCAACGACTCGAGTGCCCGCTCAAACGTCACGGCCACTCTTCCCAGGTTGCCTCCCAGCGCCAGATAACAACGAGGCATGGCCAAAGCCGTTCGTAACGTAATCCCTGCCGAATCAGCTACCTGCCCAGGCCGGCTTCCCGCAGGCTTTGGTCAGAGTTTTGGAACAGAAGCTTCGAGCCCAGGCCCGTCCAACCGATGGCCGCGATGATGACGGTCAGAATCAAGGACAGGAGCATCGCGTATTCCACGGCGGTTGCTCCTTCGTCGTTTCGAAAAAGTGGCTGATCAAGCTGGAATGACACAGGCAACTCCGGGTGTTCAAGTGTCGTGACGCCGCGATTCGTCGTCCCCATGACCGATGGTGACGCAAGACTAACATGCGGACGATAGCCTGTCAAAAAACGGTTTGCGTTATTCGACGACGACCGAGTCGCCGCTTGCATTCATTGGTTCACTCTACCCGGAAGCGGAGCCGCACGACTATACTGTCCCCCTTGTTTTGGCCGGCAGTGCATTGGGATCGTTGCCTGCGGGTCATTGTCACACCAGTCATGTTCACAGCGGATTAGGATTCGCAAGGGAGAGGTATGCCCAAAGAAGAGGGAATTGAAATGGAAGGCGTGGTCAAGAAGGCCTTGGCCAACACGCAGTTTGTCGTCGAGCTGGACGTGGGTCACGAGGTGATGGCCCACGTGTCGGGGCGCATGCGCAAGAACTTCATCCGGATTGTGCCGGGTGATCGCGTCAAGGTTGAGGTGTCGCCGTACGATACGAAACGTGGACGGATCGTGTTTCGCGAACGGTAGCTGGCATCTTCTGGACTGCACCTCCCCGTTTGATCGCACTCAAGGAACCGCCTCACCGTGCCGGATGCTACTCGTGCTCAGGTCGTCCAGCTTCCGACTGTCCAACTCTTCACGGACGGAGCATGTCGCGGGAATCCGGGACCTGGCGGCTGGGCGTACATCCTGCGACATCCGGCCAGCGGCAAGGAGGTCGAGGCGGCCGGTGGCGAACCACTGAGCACGAATAATCGCATGGAACTTCAGGCGGTGATCGCGGGCCTGGAGGCTCTGAAGCGTCCGACAGACGTTGAAGTCATTACCGACAGCAAGTATGTGGCCGACGGCTGTTCCAAATGGCTCGCGTCGTGGAAGGCCAACAACTGGCGTCGACGGGAAGGCAAGCAATGGAAGCCGGTCAAGAACGTCGAGTATTGGCAACGGCTTGACGAACTGCTTGCGCGGCATCGTGTGCGATTCACCACAATCGCCGGTCACGCGGGACATCCCGAAAACGAACGCTGTGATGAACTGGCTGTCGAAGCTGCGGAACAATTCCGGTATCGCAGTTGAAATCCGCGGCGTCCGGCTTTCTAATGTCGCACGGTTTTGCCATCGGTGCTCTCCCCCCGACCAGCGATGGATCGGGTGCGACGGTGGCCTCGTAGGTTCACAAGTGATCGAGTCAAGAAAGGACATCAACCATGAAACTGGTTCGCAATTTGAAAAGCTGGATCGCCCTGACCCTGGCCGTCAGTATGTCGCTGTGGGTCGTCGGCTGCGCCAAGGAAACGACCGCACCGGTGGCGCCTGTTGCCAACGGCGCTCCCAAGAAGCAGCCACAGGCTGGATCGACCGCCGGTCCGGGAGCCGAAGTGCCGGAGCAAACCGAAGCAACCGCGAAGTCCGATGAGAAGCCCGCAGTGGAAAAACCGGCTGAAGAAAAGAAGTCGGACGACAAGCCCGCTGACGATAAACCGGCAGAGGAGAAAAAGTCGGAAGAAAAGAAGTCCGATGACAAGCCCGCCGACGACAAGCCCGCCGAGGAGAAGTAGTCCGAGTAGCTAATTCGCTCAGAAACGGCGTCCGGCCGGCTTCCGACTTGGGGCCGGCCATTTCTTTGCGCCGGCGGCGGATTAAATCACGCCCTGGCTTCGCAACTGACCGACCTCGACGTCCGACAGGCCAAGCATGTCGTGGAGGATGGCTGCGGTGTGTTCACCCAGCAACGGAGGCGGCCGGCGCGGTGAGGCATCGGAGCAGGCGAATTTCTGCGGTGTGCCCACCATCTTCAGTTCACCAGCCGTCGGATGCGGAACGGCCCACACCATGTCGCGGGCGATCACCTGCGGGTCCTGAAACACGCGGTCGATCGTGTTCACGGGACCAGCCGGCACCTCCGCCTGCGCGAACGCCGACAGCCAGTCAGCGGCGGGACGCTGTCGCAATGCCGCGGCCACGACCGGCAGTAATTCGACTCGATTTGCGACGCGAAGTGCGTTCGTCGTGAACCGCGTGTCGGTCGCCAGGTCGGGTCGGTCGATGACCTGGCAAAAGCGTTGGAACTGAGAGTCGTTCCCGACCGCCACGATCAGCGAAATGTCGGCGGCTTCAAATGCCTGGTACGGGACGATGTTCGGATGTGCATTGCCGTGACGGCGCGGCACTTCCCCCGACACGAGATAACTCGAACCAACATTGGCCAACCATGCCACTGTGCAGTCGAGCAGCGAGATGTCGATCCGTTCGCCGCGGCCCGTTCGTTCGCGAGCCAAGAGCGCGGCCAGAATCGCGTTCGCGGCGAACAGACCGGCCGTGATGTCCGAGATCGCGACGCCCACCTTCATCGGCGGTCCGTCCGGTTCGCCGGTGATGCTCATCATGCCAGTTCGCCCCTGAATCATGATGTCGTATCCCGGCTCGTCACGCCGGGGCCCGGTCTGCCCGAACCCGGTGATGCTGCAGAACACCAGCCGCGAGCTTAATCGCGACAAGTCGTCCCAACCGAGACCAACGCTTTCCAGCGTACCGGGAAGGAAGTTCTCGATGACAACGTCGCTGCGCGAGGCCAGTTCGCGAACCAGATCCTGACCTCGAGGCGACTTCAGATTGACGGTCACACTGCGCTTGTTGCGATTGCAGCAGAGGAAATACGCGCTCTCGCCGCCGACAAAAGGCGGTCCCCACTGCCGCGTGTCGTCACCCGTACCGGGCCGTTCGACCTTGATCACGTCGGCTCCGAGGTCACCGAGCAGCATGGTGCAATACGGGCCCGCCAGCACACGCGACAGGTCGAGCACGCGGACGTGTTCAAGCGGCAATGTCATCGCAGCGAAACCCGGCAGTCGATTTGTGGCCACGCGCGGCCGATTGTAGCCGCCGATTGAAGTTGCCAAAAGCGCTGCGTCGCAATCGCGGGTGCCCGCATTCGGTGCCGGTTGACAATTCACGCCCGGCCCGGATACTGACGCCATTCGTCGACAATCCGCTTTCGGGTCTGCCAGATCGTCCCATGCCTCAGCGAATTGAAACCTACGAGCAGGCGATCGAGTTTCTGTACAACCGCATCAACTACGAGCGGGTGGCGGGCACAGCCTACTCTGCCGCCGACCTGAAGCTCGATCGAATGCGCGAATTGCTGCGCCGGATCGGGAACCCGCAGGAACAAATCCCCGTGGTGCACATTGCCGGCACAAAAGGCAAGGGATCCACGGCGGTGATGATCGCGAGGGTCCTCGAGACGGCTGGATACCGTACGGGGTTGTTCACGTCGCCGCATTTGAGCGCGTTCGAGGAACGGATGTCGGTGGACGGGCGCCTGCCGTCTCCGCAACAGATTGTCGAGCTTGTGAACGAGATCGGCGAGCCTGTCGCCGACATGGACAAGTCGCCGGGGCGGTTGTGCCCAACGTACTTCGAAATCGCCATGGCGATGGCGTGGCTTTACTTTCAGAGGCAACGCGTGGACCTCGCAGTTTTGGAAGTCGGTCTCGGTGGCCGGCTGGATGCGACCAACGTCTGCCGCCCGGAAGTCTGCGTCATCACAACCATCAGCCGCGACCACACACGCCTGTTGGGCTCACGGCTTTCGCAGATTGCCTGGGAGAAAGCCGGCATCGTCAAGCCGGGCGTTCCGACGGTCAGCGGCGTGACCGCGCTGGAGCCTTCGCAGTCGATCGCTGCGGTCTGCCGTGAGTTGTCGGCCCCGCTGCGACTCCTCGGTCGCGACTTTGATTACCGCGCCTCCGTCGTCCCCCTCGAACATGATCCGACGGCGATGGAGATCAGCGTTGTGGACGTATCCATCGGAGATCGACAATGGCTCGGGTTGCCCGTTCCATTGCGCGGCCGTCATCAGGCACACAACGCGGCCGTGGCTGTCGCCGCTGTCGATCTCCTGATGCAGCATGGCTGGGAGATCACGGCCTCAGCGATCCGCGACGGCCTGCACCGCGTGAACTGGCCGGCGCGAGTGGAAATGGTCGGTCGAAACCCGACCGTCATCGTGGACGCGGCGCATAACTGGGCGGCAATTGCGGCGCTGTTGCGGGCATTGGAAGATCTACCGGCGAGACGCCGCGTGTTGGTCTTGGCCGCCACGCAGGACAAGGATGTCGAGGGAATGTTAAGACAGTTGATCCCGCGATTCGATACATTGATCGCAACGAGCTATCTCAACAATCCACGCGCGGTGCCGACGGAGGAACTGGGCCGCCAACTGGCGATGATTTCCGATCGGCCGTTTCATATGGCTCCCGATCCGGCCGCCGCGTGGAAACTGGCCAGACGCCTGGCGGCTCCCGACGACTTGATATGCATCACGGGATCGTTCTTCATCGCCGCGGAGGTGCGCGACTTAATCCTGGACGCAGCCCAAGCGCGATCCAGCCATGACCGGCCAAGCAACCGGGTCCGCTATTGAGCGCTGCCGGATTTCTTGCTCTTCTTCGATTTCTTCGTTGAGCCGCCGGCATCACCACCGTCACCGCCGCCATGGCCACTACCCGCGCCCATCATGCTGGCCATTCCGCCTCCGGGCCCGCGGTTCTCCAGCGGGTTCTTCTTCTTTTTCTTGGCTTTGGCCTCGCCGCCCGCGGAACCACCCTCTTGCATCCGAATGTAGCCCTCCAAGCCGCCAGCCGAAGATGCTTCTCCCTCTTCCTGGTTGAGCAGATGTTCAAAAGCCTTCCGCTCGCGATTGACCTTCGCTTCGATCGTCGATTCCGACGGCTTTGTGGATACGGTATCGAAGGGCACCAGTTCTCCAAATCGGTTGACAACCACCGCCTGATCGGGAACGTTTAACGAGGCCGTCTTCGCGGAGGCTTTGACGTTAAAATTCAAGTCGGGATGTTCCGCCGGAACCAAGCCTGTACCGGGAGAGGCATAGCTGTCGACAAGCAGGTCGGGGGCGCGGAACTCGCGATCCTTCTGCTTCTTGAAGCTGGGCGCCGCGGGATTGAGCACCATCGTTTCGGCCTTGCCTCCGATGAACTGACCCAGCGTCACTTTCAGTTTCTCGTGCAGGTAGGTTCCTTCCTTTTGAGCCCACTGGAAGATGTTCCATTCCACTTCGTTCTTCGCACGGGTGGCCTTCTTGAACACCTGAGTGAGGAAGAAGTGTACATCGGTATCGATCACCGCCGGCGGCGAAGGCTGACTCCATTCGGTCTCGCGCATTTCGCCTTCCACAATGGACGGCTTCTCCACTTCTTCTGGGGCACGCCCGAAGTTGGGGTTGTAAATCTTGAGCCGTACGCGATACCGGTACGCCTCGCCAGGTTCGACGTCGAAATCGAGGTAGCGGAAGAGCAGGTAGCGCGGGACGAGCTGCAATTGAAGTCGCTGGCCGATCGACTGGTTCGGCTCGCCTCCGGTACCACCTTGAAGCTCGCCCATGATCTTCGCGTAGTTGGACTGGCCGTGTCCTCCGGTTGACGGCATTCGTTCCATTCCGGGCATCGCACCACCGCCGTCATGACCTCCTCGCATTCCGGGCCGCATGGACGGCATCGGCGCCTTGGCTCCGCGCATTCCAGGCATCGCACCTTCGCCAGCCGACATGCCTCCGCCCATTCCAACTCCCCCCATGCCTCCGGAGGGATTCAGCACGCTCCGCCGAATCGTGCGCATGTCCTTCTGAATGGCGGCGAAACCCCCCGTCCCCATTCGCTTCTTTTCTTCCTCCTGCTGCTGCATGGACAGGATTTTCTCGTTGGCAATCAGCGCCTCCTCCATTTCCTTCACGGAGAGCTGGTACTTGGACAGCAACGGGTGGTTGGCAAACCGGCCGCTCCACTCCATTTCCACCAGTGACGGCAGCGGCATGGTGATGACCTGCGATGTGTAGTCTGCGTCGAGCACATCGGGCGCGAATCCCTCGCACTCGTTCAACACGTCCATGGCGGATTGAATATTCAGCGTCTCCCATTTCGCGTCCTTCCAGGGATCCGGCCCCGATTGAGCACGCTGACGCTGAATTTCGAAATCGGCGAATTCGAGGTAGTCAATCGCCTGATCCTTGAAGTCTAATCGCAGCGCGTTGGCGAGTTTGTCGAGCTGTTTCTCGTAGGGGAAAACACCACGCACCGAGACGAACCGGATGCCCCGCCCCTCGCCAACCGGCGAGGCGGAAGCCATGGCTCCATAGGCACCACCTTCGCCCCCCGCGGAACCGGGCGCGAACTTGCCCTTGGCTTTTCCTTCGCCGTGCCCCTGCCCCTTGCCGGCGCCTCCGTCCGAACCGATCGGCCCCGCGGTTGTCGCGTTGGGATTATTTGCCGGCGGGCGACGATTAAACTCCAATTCTCCATCGGCGCTACCCGGTGTGGTTGTCGCGGTGGTAGCGGTGCCTTCCGTCGAGGATGCATCGGTCAGTGTTGCGGACGATGGTGCTGATCCAGCAGGCAACAACGCAAGGATGCCCTTTCCGTAGTCCGCCCTCAGGTCCAACACCGTTTCCCACTGCGGCTCTTTGATTGGTTCCAAAGGCCGATACACCGGATGCGAAATGGGGGTCTTGTAATCAAACGGACTGACGTCCAGAGCCGCGAGCAACTCTTCTGACTTCTTGATGTAGTCCACAGGTGCATAATCGACGCGGTGCTTTTTCGGCCACTCAGAGTTCTTGATACTGGCTTCAGTCGTCGACGCGAGGCTGTTCAGCTCCATCGGGGTCTTTTCGTAACCGCGCCAGCGCCCCAATCCCAGGATCAGCAGGCAGGTCAATACGACGATGCCCAAGCCGATCTTTTCGCCGTGCTCAATGCCGAGTTTCTTCAACGCTGGACCGTTCAGTTTGGCAAGCACGTTTTTCATGACCAGACTCCTCGACGAACCTCGGTGGAATATCAACTTCAAACGAATCAAGTCCAACGATCAGACCATTTGCGGGCCGATCAGGAGGTCGGCTCTATCGGTTTCTCCGGCGGAGAATTTGTCGGATTCGAGTTTTCCGGAGTCGTGGGTGCCTCCGATTTTTGAGGAGACTCCGCCGGCGAAGGCTCTTCTTTTTTCTTGGATCCGTCCTCCGGAGCGTTTTCAGGTTTTGCTGCCGCCTCACCCGCCGGCGGATTTGGAGTCGCACCAGCGGCCGCAGGTGTCGATGACGCGCCCGTCGTGGGCTGGGGCTCCGTTGCCGGAGGTACCGGAGTTGCCTCGGCAACGGGAGGTGCCGCGCCCGTCGCCGACGGCGTGGCCGGAACTTCCGGATTGGTGGCCCCGGCCGGCGCACCCGCAGACGCGGGAGCCGGCGGCGGCTTGTAGATCGTAAAAAAGCCGCACAGGGCGATGTGTGCCAGCATCGGATCGTCGAGCGCCATCGTGGATCCCGCCGCCCCGGCAGTAGCACCGGCACCACCAACTCCACCGAGACCCGCTTCGCCTGAAGGTACTGAAAACGCGCCCGCGCCTCCAGCCCGTCCAAAGGGCATGCTCCGCGGACTTGTACCGCCGCCGGCACTCGCTGCCGAATACGGAATTGAGCCACCAGAACCCGATGCCGCCGCCAAATCCTGCATGTGCAAGTCCGCTTGTTGCACTCGCATCACTCGAATGGGAAACGACGAATTCGCGAGTTCAACGAGCAGGTACGGCAGTTTCTTATGGTCCATCGTCAGCGACAGGTAGAAACCACGCGTCTTGTATTTTGGATTGTCTTCAATGTATCGCTTCCCCTTACTACCAGAGCCGCCAAACGACCCGGCCCCCGGTGTACTACCTCCCGCGTCGCCGTGGCCGGCACTCGGACCTGCGGACCCTCCCGGAGCCGAGGACGGCATTCCGGCCATCGCCGACGCTCCGCCGCCTCCACCTTCGCTGTCCGAACCGAAGTCTTCCGCCGGGTCAAAATCAACGCTGGCACCACCGCCTGCGCCACCGCGCATGCCACCCATGCCGCCTGCACCGGCATCCGTCCCCTTCATGCCACGCATGCCCGCCATGCCGCCGTCGCCATGTCCCCCTTGAGAACCGATCGATGTGGGCATTCCTCCCGCTGCGGGACCGGCGCTGGCGCCACCTGCAGCTTCAGCACCACCCAGCGCGGCGGGACCGCGAGCCTTGCCGCCCCGCAACTCGATCTTCAGAATCTGCCGGATTGGCGCTTCGATTGGGAGCTTCGCATCCGCCTGCTCGTTGACTCGCGCGATGGCTCGCAGCAGATCCGAGTACAGCCACATGTCTTCACGAGTCTGAATGATCTCCTCGCGACGTGGCGGAAACTTGGAAAAATCGGAGTGTGGCAACCGCTCGATGGGAAAATCAACCAACCCTTCTCCGGTGTCGGGATCAATCGGCTTCGGAATTTGATGCACCAACTCGACAAGGCTGTCATGCAGATTGCGGTAGTAGTCAATGTCCTTCTGCGTAATCTGTGACTCGGCGGGAATTGTGCCGCTCGTCCAACTCAGCCCATCGGGCCAGGTTAAAAGGACCCGTTGTCGCTCGAACAATTCCTGGTGCGCCTGCTGCACCGCGACTTCTTGCACGGCGATGTACCTCTTGATCTGCGCCGTCCATTTCTCATTCGGGTTTTCGCCGCTGGCGGTGAGGCCTGAAAAGGCTCCGTCGACCTTCTTGATGCGCTCCTCGACCTGAGCAGAAATGGCGGACGATGCCATCCACCAACCGATGAATGGCACAAGCAACGCAACTCCCAACATCATCCAGAATTTGTAGGCGAGCGCGGCTTTGAGCTTGTCCATGATGGCACCTCGTTGAAAACGCTTGACGTATTTGGTAGCCCAGATACTGACGCAGCGATCGTTTCGAAAAATCCCTCGAACTAGAAACCGTCAACCATTGGGAGGACTTGTGGAACCCGCCGCCGGATTGCCGCCCGGAGTCGGTGCCGTCGGCGCTGGAGCCGTTGTCGGAACGGAAGCCGGTGGTGTTGTCCCAGGATTCGTCGCCGGCAGGGGTGCCGCCGGGGCAACTCCAGTTGGCTGACCCGCAGGCACCGTGGCCGCCGCCGGTGTGGAGACGGACGGATCGACGGTCGCCGCCGGAGGCACAGCAGCTTGCACGGCTCCCAGAAGCGGCTGCCGCTTGGGGCGATCCAACTCAGTCCAAACAAACTCCAGCGTGAAGTCCGTTTGCGGGATTTGAATACTTCCGTCCCCTTCCTGCTCCGCCCCGTCGTCCTTCTTGGCTGCCGACGACTTGGATCCGGCTTTGCCTGTCGCAGTCTTCGCGGTCGGAGGCGGAACCGTGGTAGCCGGCGCCACTTGTCCAAATCCGCCCGTTTGGCTGGTACGCACGGTCCCGGGTTTCTTCTTGGGGAAGTAAGTGACGATTTGTGTTTTGGGTGATTCGACAATCACCGGATGGCTGATACCCAACTGGCGCACAGGCACAGGTTCGGGCGACCCGGGTTGCTGGACGAACGGCTCCGACAAGTTCTTGACCAGGGTGTTACGCACGTATCGGATGTCCTGTTGCTCTGGGGTCGGCCCCTTATGGAAATGGCGACCGCGCAGCGTGAACACATAGCCACCGCCGGTTGGCGCTCCGCTGGCTGCTCCTGCGGCGGGAGTCGTTGGCGCGGCCGCCGTCGTAGTGGACGCGGTCGACGCATCAGGGGTCGTCGTCGCTTGCGGGGCGGCCGCCGTGGGTGCAGCCGCAGCAGCGGGCGCAGCAGCCGCCGCCGATACTGCCAACTCCTGCTTGGCAGGCTCCGGCAGGCGATCGTACCACGCTTTCAAATCCGGGTAGTACTTCGCCGTGATGCTATAGATGCGGATGCGATTCTTCTTCGTCGGATCGTCTTCGTCTTGTTGATCCCCCACATCACGTGGCAGACACTCATTGATGGACTTGTAGACCTCCAGCCAATGGTCGCGCTCGCCAGGGCTTCCCAAGAGTTGATCGCCATCCCCCTGAGATTTCTTGAGCGTGCCGACCGCCGTATCATACTCGCCCTTCATCGCTCCCTTCTTCGAGTTCACCTCCTCAGCACGTTTCTCCGCGTCGCCAAACACCTTCTCGTGGACCGTTCCCAGCACATGACCATAGCCAAGAGCGGAGGTTGCCAAGGCAAACAACAGCGATGCGGCAGTGACCACTGCCCACGGCTTTTTCCGGCGTATCGTCCGTGCCAACTTGATTTCGGGAGGCAAAAGCGTCGTGCGGATTCTACCCTGGCCCAATGCCTGGAGAGCCAAGCCATAAGGTACGGCGAACGCCAGAATGTTCTCCTGGAACAACGGCGCATTCAGTACCGTGTCCCCCACCAGCGACGAAAACGATTCGAGTCGTACGACTTCGTATTGCAGGTTCTGCTGTAGGAACTTCTGCAAACCGGCCAGCTTGAATCCGTTGCCAACACCGAGAATCTTCGTGATCTTGGCTTCGCGGTTCACGCTCGAGAAGTATCCGATCGACCTCTGGATCTCAGCGACATAGTCATTGAACACCGGGCGCAATGCCTGGAAGATCGCCTTCGGATCGGGAGACTTCGTCGCGTTGCACTTGAGATGTTCCGCCTTTGCGAACGTCAGCTTCATCTCCTTCGTCAACGCCCGGGTGAAATGGTTTCCGCCGAGCGGCACGTTGCGAATCCAGATTCTCTTCCCGTTGGTGACAACCAGCGTGGTGTTGTCCGCTCCCATGTCGAGGACGATGTAGTAATCCGACCCCGCGTCGTCGTCAGAAAAGCCCGCCCCCAGCTGGTCATTACAGTAAAAGTTGTACAGGCCAAGCGGCGCGATCTGGATCAGTTCGATCTCCACCTTCGACCGCGTGTACGGTCCCAGGTGTTGCATGACCTGATCACGTTTCATCGCGAACAGCCCCACCTCGGCGTCCAACACAAACCCGCCCTCGGCCAACCCTTCACCCAATCGCTGAAAGTCCCAAATCACGTCTTCCAGCGCGAAGGGAATCTGCTGTCGCGCCTCATACTTCACGATCTCAAAGATCTTTGTCTCTTCAACCGGCGGCAGCTGAATAAAGCGAGCCAACGCCGTTTGTCCGGGAACGCTGATCGCCACCAAATCATGCCGGATGTCGTTTCGAGACAAAAACGTCGTCAACGCTTGGTTGATCAACTCATCGGGGTTCGCATCCGGCTGACTGAGAATCTTTGGGTGCGGGATGTAGTCAAAGGCCACAGCGACCGCTTGCTGAGCCGCGTCGGCATATCGAATCTTGATCGCCTTCAAACCCGCCTGACCAATGTCGACACCCCAGGCACTTCTTGGATTTGCCATGACCATTACCCTCATTCAGAAATGAAGCCTGACCCTGCGGTAAACTATCACAGGATTTCCGGTTGAGTCAACCAAGTCCCCCGATTCGGCTGGGAACTCTTCGCCGTTGGACGCGGTTCTGCTTCCAAATCAATTTGCGCCGCCTGCGGCAGAATTATTCAAGCCGAATCATCTGTCTCTCGCCGAAGGTAAGATTGCAATCGATCGCCCGCGAACCGGGGCACCGTGATGCAGGATCAGACGCCCTTTTCGAAGCAGAAGTTCCGACCTTTTTCTTTCACTCGTGGCCTGAACGACTCATTCCCAAGCCCTTCGGAACTCAGCGCCGCCCCGCTATCATCAACTCCCATGAAGTACGATGACCTCCTGATCCTCATTCCCAGCCACAGCCTCGAAGATTTTCCGAGCGAGCTCAGCGAACCGGAGGCCGCGGCGCTGCTCAACTCGTGGGCCGTGCCGTGGCATCCGTCGATCCTGGCCGAGGCGCGGGTGTTGCCACGCTGGCGTCGAGCTGACGACCCGCCGGAAAACGTGCGCGACAAGCTGATCATGCTGCCGAGTTGTTGCGAAGGCTGGGTGCCCTGCGGTTGGGCCGACCGCGCCGGCCACGAAGGCGGAGTCATCGTGAAGGGCCTTTCCGACCGAGCTGACATCCTCGCCGCTGCCCTCGGCCCGCTCAACATCGAACAGCCGGTCGATCCCGATCTCGCCGCCGATTTCCTCGCCCTCGGCTTCGTGCATCTCGAAATCGAACTCCTGACGCGAAAGATGCGGCACTTCACCGACTTCGACGAAGCGTACCTCCAGCGCGAAACCATCGCCGGCGCCGAAGCGGCCGTGCGCGGCGATGCCACTGCCGCCCGCGACAAGCTCCGCCTCTGCTTCGAACTCCTGCACAGCGCCCGCGAAAAATTCTACCCAGTTGAATGCTACCTCATCGACCTCTGCCTCCTGATCCCGCGCCTCGCCGACGAATACTTCTCGAAATCACTCCTGTCCCTGAAGCCTCTGAACGTGCTCGTCAACGGCCGTGATCTCGACACGATCGCCGCCGAGCATCCCGCCGAGATGTCCCACCTGCGCGAAGCCGTCGAGCGCGGATCGGCCACGGTGGTTGGCGGCGAACAACTTGAACTCCCGCTGCCACTGCTGCCGATCGGTTCAGTCCTCTGGCAACTTCGCCGCGGACGCGAAGTCTACGTGAAGCACCTGCGCCATCCTAGCCGTTTCTGGGGCCGACGCCGCTTCGGCGTCTTCCCGCAGCTCCCGCAACTCCTCAAGCGGTTCGGATTCGACGCGGCGATGCACGTCGTTCTCGACGACGGCATCTACCCCGATGCCGAACACAGCAAGATCCGCTGGGAGGGGACCGACGGCTCGACCGTCGAAGCGATCACTCGCATTCCGCTCGCGGCTGACACCGCCGCTAGTTTCCTGCGGTTTCCCGCGCGCCTGTCTGAATCGATGGACAACGACCACGTCGCCGCGATCCTCTTCGCCCGCTGGCCCGAAGTGAAGTCACCGTTTTTTGACGACCTGCGGCGCATGCACAACTACTCGCCGGTCCTCGGTCGCTGGATCACGTTCGCCGATTTCTTTTCACACACCGATTCGCCGCAGCGTACGAACACCTACCGTCCCGCCGAATACCTGACCCCTTTCCTCTTTCAATCCGTCGCCCGTCAGGAATTCAACCCGATCAGTCGCTACGCCGATCATTTCCTCCGCCGCCTCAAATTCGACGCCGCCGCGTGGCTAAGAGCCATGAACGCCGTCCTGCGCGGCAAACCCGTCGATCGCGAATCATCGGACGATGTTCGGGAGGGCGAGGCTCCTGCCGAGCCGTCGTCGTGCGCGGCCGAGGCGACCGCGGTTCCGGCTCGGCAGGAGCCTCGCCCTCCCGTGCTGTCGGCAACCAACCGCACCCTCGCAATCGAACACCTCATCGAATCCGCCGCTCCCGAAGCGGCCGCGACTGCCGACGCCGCGCTCGACTCCTTCGCCGCCGAATCCGCTCGCGACCTGAGCCAACTCATCGTCCACGGTGCCGGCGACGCGAAGCCCGGTTTCCTGATCGTCAATCCGCTCGGCTTCCGTCGCCTCGTCGCCATCGATTGGCCTGCCGATGCCGCTCCGCCGCGAATCGAACCCGGCAGCGGTGCCAACACCTGGCTCCAGTGGGATGCCCAACGAAAGGCCCTCGTCGCCGATGTGCCGGGCTCTGGCTTTCTCTGGTTGCCCGCCGAACCGTCGGGTACCGCGTCGCCAGCGCAATCCCCCGCGCCGCTGGCGGAACTCAACCTGCTCCGCAACGAATTCTTCGAGGTCCACCTGAGCGAAGACACCGGCGGCATCCGCACGATCAAAGGTTACGGTCGCACGCCGAATCGCCTCAGCCAGCAACTCACGTTTCGGTTCACACGCGAACGGACGATCAAACCGGACAGCGACGATTTCGGCGGCCCGGTGAAGACGCACTACGCCGAGATGGTTGGCACGACCAGCGAGATCGTCAGCACGGGGCCGGCTCTGGGAGAAATCCTGACCACCGGCGACATCTTCGACCAGACGAACGGTTCGCGGCTGGCGGGATTCAAGCAGCGAGTCCGAGTCTGGCGCGGTCGGCCGGTCGTCGAGATCGACATTGAACTCGATGTCGTCAAAGAGCCCGATGCCGAACCATGGCAGAACTACTACGCCGCGCGCTGGGCTTGGAACGACGAGGACGCGGCCCTCACGCGGTCGGTCATGCTCGGAGCTCACGAGGTTCCCCCTGGCAACGACATGCGGTTTGAGGCTCCGCACTACATCGAGATCGCCGTCGAAGACCGGCGGACGACGATCATCCCGTGCGGGTTGCCGTTCCACCGCCGCACCGGACCGCGCATGTTCGACACGATCCTCGTCGTGGCGAAAGAGACGCGGAAGCAGTTCCGATTCGTGATCGCGATCGACCAGCCGTATCCGATGCAGGCTGCTCTCGATGCGATGTCGCCAGTCACACTCGTCCCAACCACGCACGGGCCGCCCCGGTCGGGCACGTCGGGTTGGTTCTTCCACCTGAACGCGCGGAGCGTCCAGATCGTGCAGCTCGTCGGACTGTTCGACGAACCGCCGCCGCCTCGCGACGAGTGGGACCACACCGAACCCGTGGCCTCGCCCCCCGGTCGCGGTTGCACCCTGCGCCTGATCGAAACCGAAGGCCGCGCCGTGCGCACGAAACTCCGCTGCTTCCGCCCCCCCACCCGCGCCCGCCAACGCAACTACCTCGGCGAAACGATCACCAACCTCACCATCGAAGGGGACGCCGTGCTCCTCGACCTGACCGCGCACGAAATCGCGGACATCGAAGTGCGGTTCGACTAACTTCTCCCCTCGCCCCTCTGGGGAGAGGGGCCGGGGGTGAGGGGCCGTCCGCCGCGAGGGTGGCAAGCACCAATGACCAAATCCCAATAACCAAGGAATGACCAAGGCCCAAGTCTGCACCTCCAGGTCGCGTGTGGTCTGGGTTCTGCTCTTTCCTTGGTCATTGGGATTTGGGCATTCCTTGGTCATTGGGTTTTGGTCCTTGGTCATTCTCCCACCCGCTGACCTTCACCGTCCCCACGCGGCCCCGTATACTCCACTCGGAGGTTTCCAATGCCAGACGAAATCAAAATCGCCGGTGAACCGGTGAACAATCTGACCTGTCGTTTCATTCCCGATCGGCCGCTGAATGCGGGCGGATCGCTTTACTTCGACAGCGCCGACAAGGCGAAGGGGTCGCCATTGGCGGAAAAATTGTTCGCGATCCACGGCATCAAGGCCGCGTTGATCACGCCGCATCAAGTGACGGTCACTAAGTCGGCTCGCGACGAATGGCCGGTGATCGGCAAGCAGATCGGAGCCGCCATCCGGGCGCAGATCACTTCGGGCGAAGCCGCGATCGACCCGTCGCTCTTCGCCAGACTGCCGCCGGAATCGGAGATCCAGAACCGCGTGCAACGCGTGCTCGACACCGAAATCGCCCCCGCTGTCGCGGCTCATGGCGGGTCCGTCGAACTGGCCGGGGTGCGAGGCAACACGATCTTCCTCCGCATGGGAGGCGGCTGCCAGGGCTGCGGCAGTGCGACCGCGCTGCTGAAATCGAGCGTCGAAACGCAACTTCGCTACGCCGTCCCCGAGATCGGCGAAATCCTCGACACGACAGACCACGCCGCGGGACCGAACCCGTACTACGCGGCGGCGAGGTGACTCGGCGGATTGAGAGTCCAATCCGACTGATCGGAAGTGCCAGAGTGTGAGTGTGACGGAGTGAAGGCGAGGCGGCTTGCCGAAAAATACTCCGACACACTGTAACTCTCAAACTCCGACACACGACGACGCAGCAACGCGGACGATGCGGAATGGAACTCACGCCGCACGGCGCACGTCGGTCGGACCATCGTACCCCCACCGCTCGAAAAACGGCTGCATGCGCTGACGAATCGTCGCCAGTACGTCATCGGGCAGCGGGCGGAAGCGGTTTTTCTGGTAGTCGGCGATCCCGGCGAGATATGTCTCCAGGCGCTGACGGAATTCGGCGGACAAGTTCAAACCAAGCTGCCGATACGTTCGCTCGATGACGACCAGCGGGTCGCGTTCCAGTTCTTCGAAGGCAACTTCGCAGAACTGGTTACTCGGCAGCCCAGCAGCCTCGCGGTAGCAGGCGGATTCCATGTCGTGGTAGTTGTCGAGGAACCGCGTCGCGTACGTCGAGACGTCGTCGGGATCTTGCACCTGCATCACGACATGCCCCTCGCGCTCGGTGTGCATGTTCGACCGGTAGACATCGAACGGGTGGCGATGGATGTGGATGAACTTCGCCCGCGGGAACATCTGTCGGAACGCGCCCACGCGCGCGGTGTTGTGCGGACTCTTGAGCAGCGGTCGCCGGCCGTTCCAGAGCGTGAGCTTGCGGAGGAAAAGCCGGTACTGCCGCTGCCACGCGGTTAGTTCGCGCGTCGAGAACTCGTCGGGAAAGATGAACCGATCGTAGTCGGCTCCGCAGCGAGGAAACGTCAGTCCCCAGTACGGCGACATCCGGCAACAGTTTGCCAGCGCGAATTCTTCTTCCTGCGGGCTGAAGATGTGAAACCGAACCCCATCCATCGGCCGTTTCCACGGCGAGAAGACCGCCAGAAACGGCGTGAACAGCCAACCCGAGAACGAGAACCCGACCGGGTTCAGGACCTGGTACGCCTGCGGCGTGACGAACTGCGGGTCGAGCGCGAGCAGATTTTGCAGGTGCGTCGTGCCGCTGCGATGCACGCCGAGAATGAACACGGGGTCCGGGATCGCCCGGTTCCGCAGCAACCACGGCAGGATCAACCGCTCGGGCAGAGACACCACGGTGCTGACGGCTGAGAACACGAGGCTCGCGATCAGCCGTGGAACATACTTCAACCCGACGGCGAATCGCGCCTGCCAGAGTCGGCCCAGCCAGACGTCCAGCGGCGCGAAGTTGTTCATGCCGGAGAACGGGAACACGCGTTTGAAACTCGTCGCGAACTCGGCCTGTCGTTCGGCGGACACGACCACGGGCGTGCTGCGCCGCAGCGCGACAACGACAGCGGCTGCGCTCACGAGTAACCAGGATACCGGTGCTTGCCGTGGATCGCGATCGGGGCACAACCATTCGGCCCAGTCCGAATCGACCACCCCGCTGATGAGTCCCGTCTTCCGAACGAGCGTCGCGACAAACAGCCAGCCCGCGAGAGCGCTTGCCGGCAGCAAGATACCGCCCGACTTGATCCGCAGCGCAGCCAGCAGGTTCCCAGCGCAAAACAGGCCGACGACCAACCGGAGTTCCGCCGCCGAAGCGCCATCGCGCAAACTGCCGCTTTCGTGGAGGAGCGCGAACAGCAGCGACGTGGCCAAAGTCGCGGTGACCGCGCGGTATCGATCTCGGAACAGGCTCAGCAAAAACCCACGGAAGATCAGTTCCGAACAGAACGCCACGGCAAACGCCGCCAAGCCGGACGCCGCCGCGCGCGGCCATTCCCACCACGCGATGTCGGCTCGATGGCTCACCACGCCCCCGACGATCAGCACGGCGAACCAGCCCACCGCGCAAACGCTCCCGGCCGCAAATCCGTATCCGAGTTGCTTCGTCCAGCGGTCGTCGATCGTCAGCCCGTAGTCCGACAACGGCCGCCGCGTTCGCGACATCAGCCAGAACAGGCTCGCCAGCGAAATCGTCAGCAGCGCCGTGCGCCCTCCGCGTCCGTGCGCCAGAATGTCGAAGTCGGCTCCGACCAGCCACGCGATCGCCTGCACCAGCCCCGCCGCGCCCGCGACGATCGCCGCCGCGATCAAAATCGTGAGCAGCGGCGACTTCGTGCCGCGTCCCTGCTTCTCGCGCGCTGTCTGACCCGCGTTCGACATCCGAACGTCCTTGTTCTCTGCCGTAGGTCAGGCTTTCCAGCCTGACTTTTTCGATGTGCAGGCAGGCTGGAAAACCTGAGCTTTGTGAAAGCGGGCGGGAGTTTACGGCGATCATCCAAACTGGTCCAGACCAAGACCCGCTCGGCGAAGCATGTCGCCAAGCCCGCCATACGATTCACTACTTGAGTCCGAGGGCCTGTTCGATTCTCGCGACATGTTCCGGCCGGTGCATCGCGATCGCTCCCTGCACAATGCCATCCCTTCCAATGAGCACATACGTTGGCCAAAACGGCACACCGTACGCAGCGGTCGTCGCCCCTCTCACGGCCGCATGTCGCCCCTCGACTGGCAGCTCTCCGCCCCCATCGAGTGCCACCAGGAAGGGAAGATCGCGTCCGTTCCCATCTTCTTTCCGAATCTTCTCCAAATGCTTTTCCAACTCTTCGATGTTCTCGACCGAATCGTCGTGGACTGCAATGATGACCAACCCTTTGTCGGCATACTTATCGTGCAATTCCATCAGGTGTGGCATCCGGCCGATACATGGGCCGCACCAGTGTCCCCAGAAATCGAGGATCACGACTTTTCCCTTGAGATCAGCCAGTTTGACTGGCCCGCCGTTCTTCCAGCCTTTGATCTGAGTCAACTCGGGCGCAGTCTTGCCAACAAGTTGAGCAATCCGCGTGGGCACAAGTCCGATGGCGATCGGCTTCTGCCGCTCACCGGCCTTGATCGTCAATTTGGGACGCTTCATGTAAGTGTCGCGAGCGGCTGCGCCCAATTCGAATTCACCGGGGGGAAGACGGAAAGCGTGTTCGCCATCCGCCGAGATTCGCTCCAGCAAACGCAGCCCCTCTTTGTGGACCATGACGGTTGACCAAGGACCTTGGGCGAGATGTTCCAGTTCACGACACGTCAGCGACACCGTGACCTCGCAGGTTGGTTGAATGACAAGCTTCAATTCCTTGCCAGGATCGTCTCGGCTCACCTGCCGGATTCCCATCAGCGTCCGACACTTGGTACATGCAATCAGCGGCGTGGCGTGATCGAAATCGGGATCGAACAACCACGCTTGTTTCAGTTTGACTTGCCCGTGGCAATCCGTGATTCGTGCGGTCGCTGCGTCAGGGCCGTAGTACCATCGCAACGTCAGTTCACCTTGTTTCAAGTTACCGGGCGTCGAGTCCGGCACGATGTTGCCGATGAACGAGCCGACTTCGGCTCCAGCGACTGGGCAGCCAGCTTCGTCAACGACGGTCAGCGTCAGGTCGCGATCATCCGCAGCCAGCGCCACACCACGCGAAAGCAACGCGGTGAGCAACGCGATCAACATGCCGCTGCGACTGCTTGCAGTCATGATGCCTCTCCAGCGAACGCCGGTTCCGCGAACTTTGTCAACTCGTTCAAACTCGCGTCCTCGACATCCTTGTGCAGGCTGTGGCCGTGCGAGTCCATTGTGCAGATCGTGGCGAAGCCGTTGACGCGGAGGTGCCACATCGCTTCGGGGATGCCGAACTTGTCGAGCAGATCGACCCCTTCGACGCTCGTGATGCAGTCGGCGTAGAACTGGGCCGCGCCGCCGATCGCGTTGAGGTAGACGGCTCCGTGTTGCTGGAGGCTGGCGAGCGTCTTCGCACCCATGCCTCCCTTGCCGATCACCGCGCGCACGCCGAACCGGCCGATGATGTCCGCCTGGTACGGTTCCTCGCGAGACGACGTGGTCGGTCCCGCGCCGGTCACGCTCCATTGGCCCGCGGCATTCTTCACCATCACCGGGCCGCAGTGGTAGATGATCTGGCCGTGGAGGTCGATCGGCGAATCGTGGTGGCTCAGGTAATGATGAATCTGGTCGCGGCCGGTGTGGACGAGGCCGTTGACGACCACCACGTCCCCCGCGCGGATGCCGCGAATTTTCTCGTCCGTCACCGGAGCCTCGATCACGATTTCTTTGCCGGTGAGCGGGAAGCCCTGCGTCGTGGCCAGCTTTTTGATTTCGTCCGGTTCGCGGTACAGCCACCGCCGGATGTCGCCGGTGGCCGGGTCGAGGATCACGCCCAGACGCCGGAACGCCCAGCATTCGTAGGCGACCGACACGAAGAACGACGCCGGCAGCCGGTTCTGCACGCCGATCTTGCACCCCAGCAGCGTCACCTGCCCGCCCCAACCCATCGTGCCGATCCCCAGCTTGTTCGAGTTTTCGACGATGTACTTTTCCAGCTCGGCCAGTTCCGGCACCGGGTTCACGTCGTCGGCCTTGCGGAAGAGTTGTTGCTTCGCCCCTTCGTAACCGCTCGTGCGGTCACCTCCCACGCACACGCCGAGGTATCCCGCCGAGCAGCCCTGACCCTGCGCCTGCCAGACCGCGTGCATCAGGCATTTTCGCACGCCATCGAGATCGCGGTCGGCTCGGCCGAGGCCGTCGAGTTCCTGCGGGAGCGAATACTGAATGTTCTTGTTCTCGCATCCGCCCCCCTTCAGGATCAGCTTGATCTCGACCTCGTCCTTCCGATGCTGATGAAAATGGATGACCGGAGTCCCCGGCCCGAGGTTGTCACCGCTGTTTTTGCCCGTCAGCGAATCGACCGAGTTCGGCCGCAGCTTACCCGCCTTCGTGGCCTTGGCGACGGCGGCCCGAATCTGTTCCTCCAGCGTGATCTGGTCGAAGCCGACGGGCGTGGCGATGTAGAACGTCGGCATCCCCGTATCCTGACAGATCGGCCGCTCCGTCTCGCACGCCATGTCGATGTTGAGCGCGATCGTCTGGAGAGCCATTCCCGACCGCGTGTTGGGTGTCTCCCGCTTGTTGGCGTCGTCCATGAGCCGCCGCACGTCGGACGGCAGGTTCGTCGAGGTATGAACGATCAGGTTGTAGAGGCTTTGGTCGAAGGACATGGTTGGCTCCAAATCGAAACTCCCCTCGCCCCTGCGGCAACCTTATGCATCAAGCGGCGAGAGGAGGAACTTGTTGGCGAAACAAAAGATAGATTCCGTTGAGAATGAGTTTCCTTTGAACGTACTGACGAACGCGATGGAGGCAACGGACGTGAGCGGGCAATTCGGCCAAGCCGAGGCTGCGGAGGGCCAGGTGGCCGGGAATGGTCCCCAACACCAGTGCTCCGGGTCACAGGCCCACGACACCCCCTGATGCCAGGCCACCGACCACAGATACACCAGCACCACCGTCCGGTCGCCGTGCGTCACGTCGCTCCGCTCCGACTCGTGTTCCGCCGTCATCACCATCTGATACACTGCCTCCCACAGTTTGCGATCCATCGCGAGTCTCCTTGTCTTGGAAACACAACAGGCTCGCATGTTCGCAAACTGTTTCCTTTGATACGACTCCAACTCCTCAACACCCTTGCATAAGGTTGCAAAGGGGCGAGGGGAGAACTTAGCCCTTCACGAACAGCCACGCCAGCCAGAAGAGGAGCGGCGTCAAGAGGAAGATCAGGAGGAAGGTGATCAGCGTTGAACGGCGATCGTCGGGCCAGCGTCCCATGATTTGGAATGGCAGTTCTCACCGAGACGCCGCGACCGGCGAAGCGACGGCGTTGGCGGCTCCGTTTCCGGCGGAAGGCTTGTTGGACGGCGGTGGCGAGTTCTCCCACATGCGGAACCCGCCGACGAACGCGTTCTGGTTGCTGCCGAGTCGTGCGCCGGGAGGCAGGCGGTTCAGCTTTTTGGAATTGCCGCCGCCGATCACCACGTAGTCCATTTGGAACGCCTTGCGCAGTCGAGTCGTGATGTCTTCGACCATCAGCCGCCAGCGCTTCTTGCCGAGAGCTTCGACGCCGCGCAGACCGAGATAGTCTTCGTAGGACATTCCCTTGCGATACGGCAGGTGAGCGAGTTCGAGCGGCAGGATGAAGTTGTCCGCGACGATGGCGGCTCCCAGCCCGGTCCCCAAGCCGAGGAACAACATCTTCCCGCCCTGATAGCTGCCCAGCGCCTGCATGGCGGCGTCGTTGATCAGCTTCACGGGTTTCTTGAACGCCGCCGCGAAGTCGAAACCGAGCCAGCCCGGACCCAGGTTGACCGGCTCTTCCAGAATCTTGTCGTTCGTCACGGGAGAGGGGAGACCAATGGAGACGGCGTCGTAGAACCAGCCCTTGGAGCCGTCGAGCACTCCCTGCACGAGTTGCTGCGGCGTGAGGTCGGAACCGGATGGGAATTTTTTCGGTTCGGTCTGGCCGGTCATCAGAAACTTGACATTCGTGCCGCCGACGTCGATCACCAGAATGTTCATGCTCGCCTGCTCCTGCTCGTCGCCGCTGGGATTCATAGGTCTGATCTAGATGAATTGCAAGCGGGTGATGGTCGCGATCCGTCCGTCCGAGCCGTACAATCTCGTTGTCATGTAGCCATCAAGCTCCGCGAGTTGGGTTCGTCACGGGGAGCACGACAACTTCGCAGGATGCGGGCTTCGCCTGCTTTGATCGAACAGGAGCACGTCGATGTTCACACCGAGGTGTTTGTCACGAGCTGGTTGGGTTGCCGGACTGGTTGTGGCGACGGCGTGGTTGTCATGTGCGCTTGCCCGCGGAGCTGACATTGGGCCGGAGCCGATTCTCCTGTGGACGGACGGAGCACCCGGCGCGGTCGGTACGGAGGTGGCAGATCAACCCACGATCCGCATCCACCGTCCGGCAAAAGACAACACCGGAGCCGCGGTCGTGGTCTGTCCGGGCGGCGGATACGCGGTGCTCGCGACGGATCACGAAGGCCACCAGGTCGCGAAGTGGTTCAATTCGGTCGGCGTGACCGGAGTGGTTTTGAAGTACCGCCACGGGCCGAAGTATCGGCATCCGGCGCCGCTCACGGACGTGCAGCGAGCGATCAGGTACGTCCGATCGCACGCAGCCGAGTTGGGCGTTTCACCGAAGCGGGTCGGCGTGATGGGATTCAGCGCGGGCGGACATCTGGCTTCGACCGTGTCCACGCATTTCGACGGTGGCAAGTCAGACGCCGGCGATCCGATCGACCGCGTGAGCTGTCGGCCGGACTTCTCGATCCTCGCGTACCCCGTGATCAGCCTGACCGCCGAATTCGCGCACAAGGGTTCGGGGAGAAATCTGATCGGCGAGAATCCCGATCCGGAGTTGATGCGTAACCTGTCGAACGAAACGCAGGTGACGGAGCGAACTCCGCCGGCGTTCCTGTTTCACACCGGCGAAGACACGGGCGTGCCGGTTCAAAACGCGATCGTGTACTACCAGGCGTGCCTCAAGCACAAGGTGCCCGCGGAGCTGCACGTGTACCAATTCGGCCCGCACGGTTTGGGATTGGCTCCGGGTGATCCGGTCGTGGGAACGTGGAAGGCACAGCTTCACGGCTGGATGCAAACCAACGGGTTCCTCGCCGACGTGCGGCGAGCGGCCGTCGCGGGGACGGTGACTGTCGACGGGCAGCCGCTTCGCTGGGGAACGATCACTTTCACACCGCTCGGAAACGCTCGCGCGCCGGTCGCGTCGGCGATGATCTCGAACGGCAGTTTTTCATTGCCGGCGCATCGCGGTGCCGTGGTGGGGACGAACGACGTCGTCGTCCGCACGTTGGGCGCAGTGGAACAGCGGCCGACGATCGACGATGCGCGAGTGATTTCGCCCCTCAATGGCGGACTGACTTTCGCAGCGAAGGACGACGAAAACGTCCTCCAACTGAAATTGAAGGCCAAGTAATCACCACACCCCGGCATTGGTCAACGACCTGGCGATCCGTTTTGGGCGACATTCATCATGCGACTGAATCTGGCCACGAGGATATCCACGAGTATTTTAGGCGTGCTGATGCTGGCACTGATCAGCGTGGCGGTGGCCGTGTATGCAGCCTGGCGAGTCGCCCACCACATGGAGGTGATGGTTCCGGATTACGTTCCGGCCGTGCGAGTGGCGCAGGGATTGGAGATCGCCCTCCTCGAACAGCGGGGCCGGGTGGGTTCGTAAATTTTGGATGGCGGCAACCCCGCCTGGCTCGAAGAACTCAACCGGTTGAAACCAAATTTCAACCGCCAATTGCGTCTCGCAAAGGACGTTGCGCGCAGCGATTGGCAGCGCGAGAGTCTCGCACGAATCGAGACGGCCTGCCTGGTGTACGACACAACACGCAGCGAAGTCGTGGAGATGTATCAACAGCGGGACGTCGGAGGGGCGACCGTGATTCAACTCACGGAGATTCGTGACCTGGGAGACGAGGCGCAGGCCTTGTGCGAGGAATTCCTGATCAACAACGAACGGGCGATCGGCGACCGAAGCCATGCCGCTCAAAATGAGGTCCAGCGACTGGCGCTTCTGGTTGGAAGTTGCGTCCTGCTGACGATCGGTACCGGAGCGGTGTTGGGATGGCAGTTTTTCACGAACATCCTGAAACCGGTCAGGAGCATGGCGGCCGAAGCACGCGGTTTCGCGAACGAGGACTACGTTGACACGACGGAGATGCCCGAAGACGAGTTGAGCACGGTGGGGCATTACCTCCGAGCGCTGATGTCCGACGTCTCCGAAGCTCGGTCGGATTTGCAGCGCAGCCGCAGGCAGTTGATCAGCGCCGAGAAACTGGCCGCGGCGGGAAAAATTGCCGCCAGTGTCGCCCACGAGATTCGCAACCCGCTGACGTCGATGAAAATGTGGTTGTCTTCACTTCGCAGGTCGGCGTCAGACAATGCCGACATGCAGCACAAGTTTGACATCGTTTCCGAGGAGATCAGCCGGCTCGAAGAGATCATCCACAGTTTTCTGGAATTCGCCCGGCCACCGGCTCCCAGGCTGTCGGTTCATAACGTCTCGAGCATCATCGATGCGACGCTGGAACTTCTGCATCAGAATCTGGAGGTGCGGCGAATTCGGCTCATGCGAGCCGACGACACCACGCTGCTGCCGGTCATGGCGGACCCAGATCAGTTACGGCAGGTCTTAATCAACCTCTTCAACAATTCCATCGAAGCCATGCCGTCGGGTGGCGAACTGAAAGTCTCCGTCGAATGTGTACCGCTGTTCGACGGACGGCCAGCCGTCGTCGTGCGAGTGTCGGATTCAGGGTGCGGCATGCCGGCCGATGTCCAGGCTCACGTTTTCGAACCATTCTTCACCACCAAGGATGACGGTACGGGACTTGGCTTGTCAATTGGCGCGAGAATCATGGCCCTGCTGAACGGGCGCCTGGTTTTGGACTCCTCTACGAACAAAGGGACGACTTTTTCTGTGTGGATTCCGGTGGCGGTCGGGTACTCAGGTGAGTATCCTGTGCGTGTAGATTGAGCAGTCCTCAGGCAGAATTGAACGGCGACGCACCGACTTCACGAGCGTTGAGTCAGGACGATTTGGCGGGGCGGCGGTCAAGGGATAGCCAGGTTGGAATTGCTTCTAAAAGCAGGCTCGTCAACGATTGCAACGCGTGTTTTCACAGGCCGGTCGACGGATCCGTGTAGGACACGGCTCCACAAAAGTCCATCGACGGCATTTTGTTTGCGGCACTGCGGTTGGTCCACCCTAATCGCGGCGTCTCAAAGCCAGTTGGAACCCCAATGGAAACGATCCTCGTCGTTGATGACAACAAGAACATTCGCAGGTATTGCGAGTCGGAGCTGGAAGAAGCAGGCTACAACGTCGTCCTGTCCGCCGACGGCCAGGAGGCGTTGCGGGTGCTCCCCGAGTTCCCCATTGATTTGGTTGTCCTCGATGTTCGCATGCCACTTCTGAACGGTCTCGAAACGATTGAACGCATGCGTGCGGTACGGCCCGAAGTCCCGATCATTTTCTTCACCGCCTACCACAAGGATTGCAAGCGAGACTATCGTGGTGCAACGGCGACTGCGTGGGTCGAAAAGAAGGCTGACCTGACCGAGCCGAAGACCACGATTGCCGACGTGCTCAATCGCCGTCCCGGATCGGATCGCGTGGCGAACGACTCTGTTCCGCCCATCGGCGAGCGTCCGTGATCCGTGTTCCGTTCCGATGTTCGATCGAGGGTTGACGGGCGCGTTCCGCGGCCACTGGCCGCTCGAAACTTCTCGCCTTCTCCTTTATACTCCGCGCTGCCCGGATTGAATTCCGGACGTTCGAGACCGGATCACCCTCGCGCCTCTACTTTCTGACATTCTCCCAGCGGTTGAATCACTAAACGCCCATGTCACAACAGCAGGACGTCGCCGAGCTCTGCATCAATACGATTCGTACATTGTCCATGGACGCCGTGCAGAAGGCGAACTCGGGACATCCCGGGACGCCGATGGCCTTGGCTCCGGTGGCGTACACGCTTTTTCAGGAAACGCTGTGGTACGATCCGCAAGCGCCGCTGTGGCCGAACCGCGATCGGTTCGTGCTCTCCGCAGGTCATGCTTCGATGTTGATGTACTCGATGCTGCACCTGCTGCGAGTCCCGCAGATGGAGAAGCACGGGCGACCGACCGGCGAACCCGCGGTGACTCTGGACCAGATCAAGAACTTCCGCCAACTGCACAGTCGCACGCCGGGCCACCCTGAGTACGGTCTCACGACTGGCATCGAAACCACGACTGGTCCGCTGGGTCAGGGGCTTGCGAACAGCGTCGGCATGGCCATCGCCTCGCGCTGGATCGAGCAGCATTTCAACCGGCCGGGCCACGAAATCTTCGGGTACGATGTGTTCTCGATCTGCGGCGACGGTTGCATCATGGAAGGCATTTCACACGAAGCCGCCTCGCTGGCCGGACACCTCAAGCTGTCGAACCTGTGTTGGATTTACGACAGCAACCACATCACGATCGAGGGGAAGACATCGCTCGCGTTTTCCGATGACGTTTCGCCGCGGTTCCTCGGCTACGGTTGGAACGTGCTCTTCGTCGCCGATGCCAACGACCGAGAGGCGCTGCGGCGGGCGTTGTCGAACTTCCACGAAACCGAAGACCGACCGACATTGATCGTCGTCACCAGTCACATCGGCTACGGAGCTCCCACGAAGCAGGGCACGCATCAAGCGCACGGCGAACCGCTCGGCGACGCCGAAATCACCGCGGCGAAAAAGTTTTACGGTTGGCCTGAGAACGAAAACTTCCTCGTCCCAGGCGACGTGTACGAGCACTTCCAGGCCGGCATCGGCAAGCGTGGCCACGAAGCGCGTGTGGCGTGGGAGGCGAAGTTCGCGGACTACCAGCGAGCCTTTCCCGACCTCGCGGACGAATTCACGCGCATGCAGAACCGCGAACTCCCGCCTGGCTGGGACAAAGACCTGCCAACGTTTCCGGCTGATCCGAAGGGCCTCGCCACTCGCGACGCGGGAGGCAAAGTACTCAACGCCCTCGCAAAAAACTATCCGTGGTTGATCGGCGGTTCGGCGGACCTCGCCCCCTCCACAAAAACTCTGCTCACGTTCGACGGTGCCGGCCACTTCCAGGCGGGAAGCTATGGCGGCCGGAATTTTCACTGGGGCGTGCGCGAACATGCGATGGCATCCGTCGTCAACGGACTGGCGCTTTCAAAAGTCCGAGCCTACGGTGCGGGCTTCTTGATCTTCAGCGACTACGCTCGACCGTCAATCCGCCTCGCCGCGCTGATGGAGATCCCGTTCATCCACGTCTTCACGCACGACTCGATCGGCGTCGGCGAAGACGGTCCGACGCACCAACCCGTCGAGCAACTCATGTCGCTCCGCGCGATCCCCGGCATGATCGTCTTGCGGCCGGGCGACGCGAACGAGGTCACCGAGGCGTGGCGTGTCATCGCTCAGCTACAGCACGAACCGGCCTGCCTTGCCCTCACGCGGCAGGCTCTCCCGACGCTAGACCGCACGAAGTACGCTGCCGCTTCGGGCGTGGCGAAGGGAGCCTACGTCCTTGCTGACGCCGCGGGCGGCCAGCCCGACGTGATCCTGATCGCCACCGGCAGCGAGTTGTCGCTGGCGGTCGATGCCCACGAAAAACTCACCGCCGACGGAATCAAATCTCGCGTCGTCAGCATGCCGTCGTGGGAGCTGTTCGAGAAACAGTCGCTGGAATACCGAAACAGCGTCCTGCCGCCTTCGGTCGCCGCCCGCGTGACCGTGGAAGCCGGAACCACGTTTGGCTGGGAACGCCACGCTGGTTTGACAGGAGCCATCATCGGCATGAAGTCGTTCGGAGCCTCCGCGCCCTTCAAGGACCTCTACAAACACTTTGGCATCACGGTGGATGCCATCCTCGCTGCGGCGCGGCAGCAGCTCAAAATGAACCGCCGGTAGCGTGTCGCGGCAGAGACACAGCCCGAATTCCACGAGATTGGCGGGTGATTGGGAGGCCAAACTCGGCTGGCAAACAGGCCGGATTTGAGGTTACAGTGGGTTCATGAGCACCGGCTTCCGTACGTCCTTCGAAGATGAACCCCGGATGTCCCAAAACATGGCGGACATGGCGACCGAGAAGGTCGCCATGCCGACACGCCCGCGGTCCGAGACGTTCGCCGAGGCCGATCCTGTGAAGTATGAGCAGATGTCGCAAATGCCGTTTCGGATCAACGGAGAGTTGATCCATCTGCTCGAACGGCACGCGGCGGAAGGAGCAACGCAATCGGCCGCGATGGCCGGAGGATTTCAGGAGCAAGTCCGGGCACTCGGCCAGCCCGGTCAGACGGCAGCCCCCATGATTCTCGCGGATTTTGTGACGATCCAGGTCGAAGGTCTGTGCAGTTCGCTCGCGCGGCTCGCCGCCAGTCGCGGGCAGAGTTACGTCCGACTCTCGACCGGGCGCAAGTTCGAACCGGCCGTCGGCGAGGAGTTGCTGACGTGTCTGGAACTGGATCGGCGCCGCGCTGGACCGTCGCTGGAGCGGTTGCACAAGGAACTACAACAATTCGCGGCCGCCATGCCCCGGCACCGCGATTGGGGGACTCTGCTGGCCGATGCCTCGGGCATCACGCTCGCGGTGGATGCGAAGGGAGCCGCTGCCGTCCCGCAGATCGACAAGCTGCCTCCCGAATTGTGGACCGTCCTTTCGTGAGCCGTACGCCCGGAAGATTCTGAGAGGACCGGCTCCAAATCATGGCTCGCGTCAGGCTGCTCCACCTGTCGGACCTGCACGTGGCCTTGCGATTACTCCGTATGCGGTCTTCGCGGTTCGAAGCCCACATTCACCACGAGGCTGTGCGTTTTGTGCTGGGTTTGGGACAGCAGGGGATCGATGCCGTGTTGCTCGGCGGAGATCTCGGCAACAGCGGTTGGAAGGAAGATCTGGACGAAGCGAAAAAGTACGTCACCGGTCCGTGGCCGCCGGGTGGCATCGCTTGGCCGTCGATGTCGCAGGTCGGGAAACCGTTGCTGATGCTCCCCGGAAACCACGATCGGTTTGTCGCCCCGTGGCTGGCGACTCCGGGCAATCGAGAATTTGACCGCGTGTTCAATCCAACGTGGACGTCCGGACGCGGCGGTGTACAAACATTTCTGCTGCCCGGCGATGACCAGCCGTTGCTGGCTCTCGTCTGTGCCGACTTCACTCTGGCTCACGAACACGACGCCTCACACCACGCTGGCCACTGGGGTCAGGGCCGTGTTTATCCAGCCGTGCTCAAAAAGCTGGTCGCCGAAACCGTTCGCTGCCGGGCCTTGCCCACCGCGCCCGCCGTGGCGTGGGTCGTGCATTTCGCCCCGGAATTCCCGAATCTCTCGTCCACACTGCAACTCATCGACGAACACGACTTGACGAAGGCAGCCGCGCAGAATGGGATCAAGTACATCTTCTGCGGTCACACGCACATCGTCGGGCATGGTCCCAGCCCAACGCAACCGGCCGTGACCATCGTCTGCGCCGGAAGCGTCTCGTGCGTGAATTCGGGTATCGACACGTCGCTGCACGTACTCGATTTCGACGTGGACGCCGGACAGATTCAACGGCTGGCCAGGCTCGATTTCTACTGGCAGCCCGGCGCGACGCCGGGCACCGGCACCTTCGTTCAGAAACACTCCAAGCCGCCGTGGCCGTAGCGTCACCGCGCCGGTGGCAACTTGCCTTGCGTGGCCGTGCGCGGCCCGCCAAACTGACGTCGTCGAAATGGAGGACCGACTGGATGCACTGCGGACGTTTCATCAACACGCCGGCGTCTCGCCGCGAAATGCTGCTGGACTGCGCCAATGGTTTCGGAGCCGTTGCACTCACGGCATTGCTTGGGGATCGGACTTTCGGCGAAATCGCACGACACATCGGTGAACCGTCGGCCACCAATCCGCTCGCGCCGCGCCCAATGCACCACGCGGCGAAGGCCCGGAGCGTGATCTTCCTGTTCATGGACGGAGGCCCTTCACAGGTCGATACGTTTGATCCCAAGCCGCGGCTCGCGAAGGAACACGGTCAGCCGATCAAGATGAAGGTCCCGCCGACCCAGTTCGACGACGTCGGTAACGTCCTCGCGTCGCCGTGGACGTTTCGGAACTGCGGCGAATCGGGCATCCCGGTCAGCGACCTGTTCCCGCACGTCGCCGGATGCGTGGACGACCTCGCGATCATCCGCTCGATGGTCGCGAACTTTTCGGAACACACCAACGCCAACTATTTCATGCACTCCGGGATCGGCGTGCAGGGCCGGCCCAGCATCGGGTCGTGGGTGACGTACGGCCTAGGCAGCGAAAGCCAGAACCTGCCCGGTTTCATCGTGCTCAACAGTGGGATGATTCCGCCGGGCGGGCTGGATTGTTTCACGAGCGGATTCCTGCCGGCGACTTTTCAGGGTTCGTTGTTCAGCGGCGGCACGACTCCCGTGGCCGACATCAAACCGCTCGAACCGACGGCGAAGGCCCAGCAGGACAAATTGGCCCTGCTCCGTAAGCTCGATCAAGGCGTGCTCGGCCGGCTGGGCCATGTCGATGCGCTCGAATCCGCGATCGCCAATCAAGAACTCGCCTGCCGCATGCAGACGGCCGTGCCGGACCTCGCCGACCTGCGCAACGAATCGGCCCCGACGATGGAACTGTACGGGATCAACGACAAGGAAACCGAAACCTTCGGCCGCGAGTGCCTGCTGGCGCGGAGGCTGGTCGAACGCGGAGTCCGCTTCGTCGAACTCCTGTGTCAAAACGTGGGGCATGACCGCTGGGACCAGCACAGCAATCTGAAGGACGGTCACGAAAAGAACGCGAAGGCGGTGGACAAACCGATCGCCGGGTTGCTCAAGGACCTCAAGTCGCGCGGGCTGCTCGATTCGACGCTCGTCGTGTGGGGCGGAGAATTCGGGCGAACGCCGATGGCTCAAGGCTCAAATGGCCGCGACCACAACCCGTTCGGCTTCACGATGTGGCTGGCCGGCGGCGGGATCAAAGGCGGCACGATCTACGGCGCGACGGACGATTACGGCTACTACGCCATCGAAGACAAAGTTGAAGTCCACGACCTGCACGCGACGATTCTGCACCTCTTGGGCATCGACCACAAACGCCTGACATTCCGTTTCAGCGGCCGAGACATCCGCCTGACCGACGTGCATGGCGAGGTGCTGCAGAACATCCTGGCATGAGTGAAGGAACAGTTGACGTCGTTTAGCCGCAACACCGTAGGCGTGCGCGCTGCCAGCGAGTCGGTCAACCAAGGCGCGCACGCCTGCGGCGTAGCGGCTAAACAAACTGGTACCACCCCATGCGCATCTCCGCCGTCGTGACGTGTCTGACGATGACCGGCCTCCTCGGTCTTGCGGGGAGCGGGCCGCAGGCGACTTGCCGGGTGAAGCTGATCCTTTTCGATGCCGACTCCAACCGCGAGATTCCAGGGCTGGTGAAAATCGAAGACGCGGACGGCCAGCCGGTCGCGATCGACAAGCTGCTGTCGCGCGGTCTCGGACTGGAAGGTGACTTGCCGATCCATCGCTGGCATGTCCTGCCGGCTTCGACGGTGGTTGATCTGCCGCGCGGGAAATTCACGATCACGGCGATTTCGGGTTTGGAAACCGAGGCGGCGCGGCGCGATGTGGACCTGACGGCGGCGGAATCGACCGTGTCGATCCCGCTCACGCGGTTCTACCACGCGGATCGCGAAGGCTATCGCTCGGGGAACACGCACCTGCATCTGATGAAGGTCTCGCGCGAAACGTGCGACCGCTACCTGCGCGAGGTGCCCCGTGCGGACCGGCTCGACGTGATGTTTCTCTCGTACCTCGAACGAGCCGACGCGGACAAGGAATACACGTCGAACCGGTACACAGGCGCCGACCTCGCGGCGCTAACGCGGCAGTCGGGCGTGATGTTCGGCAACGGCGAAGAGCATCGCCACAACTTCACCGGCTGGGGCGAGGGGTATGGGCACGTGATGTTCCTCAATATCAAAGAGCTGATCCAGCCGGTGAGCATTGGGCCGGGGATCATGCTCACCGGGCACGACGGATTGCCGCTGCAACGCGGGATCGACCAGGCGCGGAAGGACGGCGCGACCGTGATCTGGTGCCACAACGAATGGGGCCTCGAAGCGTTGCCGAACTGGCTGACCGGTCGCGTGCAGGCGCAGAACATTTTCGACGGCGGCATCCGCAGCAGTTTCAAGGACAGTTTCTATCGGTATCTCAACGCGGGACTGCGCGTGCCGTTCTCCACGGGGACCGACTGGTTCATGTACGATTTTTCGCGAGCCTACGTGCGCGTGGACGGCGACCTGACGACATCGAACTGGCTCAAGCAACTCGCTGCCGGGCGAAGCTTCATCACGAACGGTCCGCTGCTCGACCTGCGCGTGTCCGGCCGCACCGTCGGCGACACCGTCAAGTTGCCAGACTCCGGGCATGTGACCATCGTCGCCCGCGCCTCCGGTCGCGTGGACTTTCAGCGTGTCGAACTCGTTCAAAACGGAACCGTGATCGTGACGGCATCGACCAAACCGGTCGGCGGCCATTTCGAGGCGGAGTTGAAACAACCGCTGAGCATTTCCAAACCGTGCTGGCTCGCGCTGCGCACTCCGCCGCCGTCGGTGAAGGACGACCCGGAACTGGCGATGCCCACGCCGCTCAACGAACTCGGCCGGGAACTGTTCGCCCACACCAGCCCGATCTACGTCGATGTGGCCGGGCGGCCGGTGTTCGATCCGACCGTCGCGCGGCAGCTGCTGGAGAAAATGAACGCCAGCCGCCAGCAACTCCTCCAGCACGGCAAGTTCGAGGACGACCTCGCTCGCGAGCGGGTGCTGGACGTCTACCGCGACGGCATCGCGGCGCTGGAGAAGCGACTTGGGGACGACTGACGGCGAGAGAGTGTGTGAGAGTTTGAGGCTGCGAGAGTGTCGGGGATGGGGAGTGCATGCCCTCCGTCATTCGGGAATCTCAGCGGTCATCCTGAAGCTCCCCGTCAACGACTCGGAAAACTAGACAACCTGGAAGCGCCGCACGCAGTTCCATGATGTCGCGGCGTGAGACGTTTGTATCCTTGAACATCACTCCCACGTGGTGCTTTGACGTGAGTGGTCGTAGGACGGCCAGTCGATTGAGGTCGCCATTTGTGAATTCAGTATTCTGAAATTCAATTCGTAGTTCACTTCCGGCGAAGGGGACCGGCGGTGTGATTGATCCAATTCGACCGCCTAGTTAATTGATCACGGGATATGCCCGCTGTTTGTTGATCCGATCTTTTATCTCACGCGCGGCGAGCCAACCAACGAACACGACCACGGGAATTGCGGCAGCGATTATCCATTTGTGGCGGCGCATTGTTGGTTCTACACGCCCATCGCGAGATCTTCACCGAATAACATCTCCGTCACCCTCGCACACTCACACTCCGTCACCTCACGCTATCTCTTCTCCATCACCCAAATGTTCCTGAACCGCACGGGGTTGCCGTGGTCTTGCAGATAAACCGGGCCAGGGTCCGGGCCTTCGGGGACGGGGGCGGCGGTGGTGGCTTTCGGGAGTTCGACGTTGTCGTGAACGATCACGCCGTTGTGACGCACGGTCATGCGGGCGTGCTTGAGTTTCTTCCCGTCGGGACCGTACTCGGCGGCCGTGTAGTCGATGTCGTAGGTCTGCCACGCCAGCGGCGGGTAGCACAGGTTTTGATCGGGGTCCTTGATCGAGTAGATTCCGCCGCACTCGTTGTGCTTCCCTTCGAGGCCGAACGAGTCGAGGATTTGCACCTCGTAGCGACCTTGCAGGTAGCAGCCGCTGTTGCCGCGTCCCTGACCGCTGTCCTGCGGTTGATACGGCAAGCGGAATTCGAGATGGATCGTGTAGCTGCCGAACTTCTGCTTGCTGGTCACCCCTTGCATCAAGAGCTTGTCGGCCGTCAGCTTCCCGCCTTGAAAACTGTCGGCGGTGGAACCGTCGAACAACACGACCGCCCCCGCCGGCGGTTTGGTCCCCAGCGTGGAACTCTTGCGATCAGTGCGCTTGAGCTGACCGATGTCGTTGCCGTTGCCGTCCTGGATCGTCAACACTCCGCCCTTGATCGTCCCGGAACCGCGCTCGCCGGACAGCTTCGTCACGCCGTCCTTGGTTTCGCCGGTGGCTGGAAACTTTTCCATCCGGTTCCAACCGTCGCCCGGCAAGCCGCCGAGATATCCCACAGCCTGGAACTTGCCGCCGCTCTTCGCGACGACTTGCACGCCAAACTTCTGCACGCCGTCCTGCGTCCGAATCTCGCCGACGTATTCCCCTTGCACGGCGAAGTCGGGGTCCTTCACGTTCGCCGGATCATCGGCCACGATCTTCGCGGGCTTTTCGTCCGCGGCGAACGCGACGAGCATCGGGAACGCAACGAGAGTCAGACCGAACAACGCAGCGGCAATGCGACACATGTGGAGTCTCCGGGAAGGCCAATCGTGTGGACAACGCGGTCGATAGTCCAACACGGTCGCCCGGCGATGTCAACCGTTTGGAGACTTCCGAAGTCTTCGAGGCTTCGGAAGTCTGCTGAACACGATCAGTCTCGCCGTGGACGACCCGTCGGTTGTCCCACGATCTCCAGCGACACGTCCTTCTCGAAGCCGCGCATGCGGTAGCGGAAGACGTACACCGTGCGATCGGGGAAAAGTTCGCGCACGCGGGCAATCGGGACTTTGTCGGGGATGTACCGCGCCAGCAGGAGGTCGCTTCGCAAATCCGGCCGGTTCGTGACGTAGTCGATATGCCGGTCGGCGGGGTCGGCGTCGACGAGCACGATCGCCGGGCGCGACGTCACCGCCTGTGACATGTAGCGCTGAATCTCCGCATGCTGGCCACGCGCGAACACCATCTGCGTCAGACCACGATACAAGCCGCCATTCCAGAACGGATCGAAGCTGGTGAACGTCATGACGAACGACACGGCGACCGTCGCCCACCACCAGATCGGCATCAGAGGTTGGTCGGCACTGTTCCAGGCATCAACGAGACGGCAGGTGGCCAACCCAAACACCAGCGCCCACAGCGGGATGGTCTCGAACACGTAATGGAACTCGAACATCCCGACGAACCAGTACGGAATGTGGAAGGCGTGCAGCGAGACGATTCCGGCGACGATCAGCCACGAAGGTCCGCGGCATCGCGGCGGCGAAACGATCACGACGACCGTGGCCATGAGCAGCGGGATAACGCTGAGCGTCCATTGCCAACCGGCGACGTGTCGTTTCCAGACATTTTGAGCTGCCAGCGCGGGTGTCAGGTTTTCGGCCCAGCGGTCGTAGTTGTCGAGAACTCGCGGCGTCAACTTTTGTTCGCCACGGACCACGTTGTTGAATCCGTAGACGTGCCGCGGCGTGTAGATGTCGGTGAACTTCTGGTACGGCGAGTAGAACCCATTGCCGGTGATCGACCGGTTGAACAAGAACATCGCGGCGAAGCCGATCACGAGCGGCAGTCCGAGGCCGCAGACGACTTTCGCACACTGCCGCTTGGATACAGAGAGATTCGAGGATGGAGGATGGAGGATGGAGGATGGCCACAGCAAACGAACGAACCTCCATTCTCCATCTTCCATCTCCGATCCTCCATCCTCCGTATCGTCAACTGACCGGATTTGGCCGACCAGCCACCACGCCGCGTAAACTCCACACGGCAGGGCGAACCCGGCGGCGGTCGCGGGTCGGCAGAGCATCGCGTAAGTCAACCCGATGCCCGCTGTCGCCGCCGCGATTCCCGATCCCGTGCGAAGCATTCGCAGAAACGCCAGCATGAATGCGAACAGACCGACCAGCGTCGGGTGATGCGCGAGCAGCAGGTTGCTGAACATCCCCATCCCCGGCGCAAGCGCGGTGAGCGATCCCGCGATGAAGCCGAGCCGGTTGCCATGCAGTTCGCGGCCGATCCAAAAGACGAGCACTGACGTGATTGCGCCGGCGAGCCAGTGCCCCCAGTACGGGTGTCCCAGCGCGACAAATGGTGCCATCCACAAACCGGCTCCGGGGAAGTAACGGCTCGCGAAGTGACCTTCGTTGACGACGTGCATCTGATCGAACAGCCGCGGTTCCTCGTGACTCGGAAACCACAGCCGCCCGGCGAGGAAAGTCTGTGCTTGAAACAGGTAGCTGTACTCGTCATGCACGGCCGGCGGCATGTCCACGAAGAACTGGCCGATGAATAGGCTCTGCCCCAACGACAAAGCGGCCACGACGACCGACAGGCGCACGGCGGATTTCAGCGAGCCGGATGGAGCGGGCACGTCGTCAGCCGGAACCGTCGAGGTCGGCCGAGACACTCGCTGCCCCTCGTCGCGTCCCTCCTTGCCGAGTGGCGTTCCGCGAAACCAGATCAACGGAGCGACAACCAGCAACGGGATGAACGGCGTCGTGTGCTGGTTCATCCCGATCATCCAACTCAACACGCCACCGGGTTTCGGCGGGATGCTGTCCCAGCGATCGAATTCGCACCACAGCACGACCACCCAGGCCAGCACGTAGGCCGCGATTTGAGCTTGCACGAGGCGGCGCGATGAGCTGGCGGGGGACACGGCTCACGCTCACGAATGAGGCTTGGTGGACGCGGTCGTCCACGTGGTGCGTTCGATGAACGTTGTGTCCACGTCGCCGGAGTGGAAGTTGGGGTGGGCCATGATCTCGCGGAGCAGCGGGATCGTGGTTTTCACGCCTTCGACCTCGAATTCGGCGAGGGCGCGGCGCATGGTGGCGATCGCTTCGGCTCGCGTTGGGCGGTGGACGATCAGTTTGCCGATCATCGAATCGTAGTTCGGACCGACCACGTAATCCTGATGCACGTGCGAATCGAACCGCACGCCGGGACCGCCGGGGACGCGGAGTTTGGTGATCTTTCCCGGCGAAGGCCGGAAGTTGTGGGCGGGGTCTTCCGCGTTGATCCGGCACTCGATGGCCGCCCCTTCGCACGAAACGTTTTTCTGTTTGAACGGCAACTCCTCGCCGGCGGCCACTCGAATTTGCTGCTTGATCAGGTCGATCCCCGTGACCATCTCGGTGACCGGGTGCTCGACTTGAATCCGGGCGTTGACTTCGATGAAGTAAAAATTGTGGTCTTTGTCCACGATGAATTCGCAGGTGCCGGCGTTCGTGTAGTTGGCCGCCTTGGCCAACCGAACGGCGGCTTTGCACAACTCTTCTCGAACCGATTTCGGCAGCGTCGGCGCCGGGCTTTCTTCCACGAGCTTTTGATGACGCCGTTGCAGCGAGCAATCGCGCTCCCACAGGTGGATCGCGTTGCCATGCTGATCGGCGATGAACTGCACTTCGACGTGGCGCGGTCGCTCGACGTACTTTTCGAGGTACACGCCCGCGTTTTTGAATGCCTTCTCGGCTTCGGCGGCGGCCTGTTTCAGCCCGGATTGCAGGCCCGCGTCGTCGTGGGCGACACGCATGCCTTTGCCGCCGCCTCCCGCCGTCGCCTTGATGAGCACGGGGTAGCCAATCTTTTTCGCGATGCGGAGAGCTTCGGCTTCGCTCCCGATCAACCCGTCGCTACCTGGCACCAGCGGGACTTCGGCCGCGAGTGCGAGTTGCTTTGCCGAAACCTTGTCGCCCAGCTTCCCCATTGCTTCGTGAGACGGACCGATGAACGTGATGTGACACGTCTGGCACACCTCCGCGAAGTGCGCGTTCTCGGACAGGAAGCCGTATCCCGGATGGATCGCCTGCGCGTTGCCGACCTCGGCCGCGGCGATGATCCGGTTAATCAGCAGATAACTTTCCGCCGACGGAGCCGGCCCGATGCAGAACGCTTCGTCGGCCTGGCTCAGGTAGTGCGCGCCCCGGTCCGCCTCGCTGAACACGGCGACGGTTTCGATGCCAAGGTCCTTGCAAGCGCGGATCACGCGCAAGGCAATTTCCCCCCGGTTGGCGATCAGGACACGTTGGAACATGGTGGTGATTTCCGAATGCCAATTTTCGATTGCCGATTGAAAACCGTGGATTCACTCTCCAATCGGCAATCGAAAATCGGCAATCCCCTACCCCAGCTTGACCTTGAACAGCGGCTGGCCGAACTCGACCGGCTCGCCGTTCTTGACGAGCACGGCCGTGATCGTGCCGTGGACTTCGGCGGGGATCTGGTTGAAGACTTTCATGGCCTCGATGATGCAGACGACCGTGTCTTCCTTCACCTTCGACCCAACACTGACGAACGGCGGATCGCCCGGAGCGGCGGCCACGTAGAACGTGCCGACGGTTGGACTCTTGATGGGCACGCCGTCGTCGACCGGCGCCTCGGGCGATGCCGACGCGGCGGCCGGTGCGGCAGGCGCCTGAGCGATGGGTACGGGTGCGGTCGGGTGCATCGGCATCGGCGCCATCGGCATGCCCGCGAAGGGGGCAGCGGGAACGACCTGCGTGACCTCGCGCGGGCCGCGTCGCAACTGCCAGCGTTCCGTGCCGCTCCGAAGATCGATCTCGGTGAGACCGTTTTTTTCCATCACCTCGATCAGTTCCTTGAGCTTGTCCAGATTGAACGGAGTTCCAGCTGCGGGCGGTTCTTTGGACATCGTTCGGTTTCTCCCAGCCTGACGTTTCTTACGTGGCATTGTCGCGCTCGAATCACGAATCGTTTAGCCGCAAGCCCGAAGGGCTGCTCGCCGCGGCCCACCTTGCTCGCGAACGCGCACGCCTGCGGCGTTGCGGCTAAACGATCTGAACCGCATCCTCCCACGCCTTCGGGACCGACGTCAGCATCTGCGGGCCATCGGCGGTGATCAGCACGTCGTCCTCGATCCGCACTCCGCCCCACTTGGGCAGGTAAATCCCCGGCTCGACGGTCACGATCATCCCCGGTTTGAGTTCGGCGTCGGACGTGGCACTCAGTCGCGGACCCTCGTGGATGTCCAGTCCGATCCCGTGACCCAGACCGTGGTTGAAGTGCTTTCCGAAGCCCGCGTCGGCGATCACCTTGCGAGCCGCGGCATCGACATCGCAGCACTTGGCCCCCGGTCGCAGAGCCGCAATCCCGACTCGTTGTGCCTCCAGTACAAGTCGATAAACCTTTTCGAGCTTGGGCGAGAGCCTACCGGTGACCAGAACACGGGTCAAGTCACTCCGATAGCCAGAAGTTGCCTCGCTCCCCCAGTCCACCAAGACGAAATCCGCGTCCGAAATTCGAGCGTGACTCGGTCGGCCGTGCGGCAATGCGGCCCGCGCGCCGACGCCCACGATCGGCTCGAACGCCGCGTTCTTCGCGCCGAACGCTCGCATCGTGTGTTCGAGGTCGTGGGCGACCTGCCGTTCGGTTTGGTCCCCGCGCAAGCTGGCCCGCAGCACGGCGAACCCGCGCTCGGCCTGGCGGATCGCGGTTTGGATTTCAGCCAACTCGACGGCGTCTTTGATTTGCCGCTGGTTCTCGACCAAACCCTCCTGCGACACGAATTCCGCGGCCGGCGCCAACTCCTTGAACTTCTCAAGCTGAGCGACCGTGACGGAGTCGGATTCGATGCCGACTTTTTTCAGTTTGGCCGACGTCAGCACCTTGCCGGCGGCGTTCTCGATCTTCTCGCTCGGCGGACGAATGTACACCTCCAGCCCGGGGCATTCGTCGGCGATCTGGATTTCATAGCGACCGTCCGAAATCAGGATCGTGTGTCGGCGCCCGATCAACAGGTAGCTCGAATCCCCCGAGAACCCGGTGAGGTAGCTGACGTTGGTGAAGTTCGTCACCAGCAGCGCCTCGACCTGGGTGGGCTTGAGGTCCCCGATCAGTTTCTGCCGCCGCTCCGCGAACCGGTCTCGTGGCATGGAGTGTCCTCGTTGAAATTCAAGATGTGCCGGAGTTTAGCCGCGAACCCGCGATCAGGCGAGCGTCGGGTTTGTTGGAACACGATTTCGATCTGCTATACTCCGCGCCAAACGTAGGATGGCCGCCCTCGGCCGTCCGCGTTCAGAATCGAATCCGAGGTGAATACCGGACGGCCGAGGGCGGCCATCCGACGACTGAGAGTCATGGCCCACGAAAAGTACCGCGTTCTCATCACCGACAACCTGTCCCCCGCCGGCATCCGCTTGCTGGAAGAATCGGGGCATATCGAGGTCGTCAATCGTTCGGGGTTGAAGCCGCCGGAGGTGCGTGAGGCGCTGCAGTCGGCCGACGGGATCATCATCCGCAGCGGAACCACGTTGACGGAGGAGTTGCTTCGCGACCAGAAGCGGCTCAAAGTCATCGTCCGAGCCGGCGTGGGTGTGGACAACATCGACCTGCCGGCCGCGACGCGTGAAGGGATCGTGGTGATGAACACGCCGGCTGGCAACACGACCAGCACGGCCGAGCACACGATCGCCATGCTGCTGGCCCTGTCGAGAAACATTGCCCCCGCCGATGCCACGATGAAGGCGGGCAAGTGGGACCGGAAATCGTTCACCGGGACTCAGCTTGCCGGAAAAACGCTGGCGGTGATCGGACTGGGAAGAATCGGACTCGCCGTCGCCAAGCGGGCGATGGGTCTGGAAATGAAGGTCATCGGCTACGACCCTCTGCTCTCGGAGCAACGGGCCGCCGAACTCGGGATTGATCTCTCCCGAAACGTGGACGACGTCGTCACGCGCTGCGATTACCTGACCGTTCACACGCCGCTGACGGACGAAACCAAAGGCATCATCAACGCCGAGCGGCTGGCGAAAATGAGGAAGGGCGTGCGGATCATCAACTGCGCGCGCGGAGGCATCATCGACGAGGAAGCGCTGGCGGACGCGATCGAACGCAAGCAGGTCGCCGGCGCGGCGCTGGACGTGTTTGTGAAGGAACCTCCCGGCGACAACCGCCTGACGAAGCTGCCGGGCGTCCTCGCCACGCCGCACCTGGGAGCGTCCACCGAGGAGGCCCAGGAATCGGTCGCCGTCGAAGCCGCCGAAATCATCTCCGGGTTCCTGCTCCGCAGCGAAGTCAGGCACGCGGTGAACATGGTTCCGGTGTCGGCGGCCGAGATGGTCGGCCTGAAAGCGTACCTCGATCTCGGTCGCCGGTTGGGCCTGCTGCTCGGCCAACTCAAACGTGGCGCTGGAGTGAAGTCGGCCAACATCCAGTACCGCGGCGAAGCGGTCACGAAGCAGACCAAGCTGATCACGTCTGCTTTCGCCGCGGGCCTGCTCGAAAACTCGCTCGCCCAAAACGTGAACATCGTGAACGCGGAACTGCTCGCCCGGTCGCGCGGGATCACGATCAACGAGAGTTCGTCCCGCGAAGTGGGCGACTTTGCCACGCTGATCAAGGCCACCGTCGAAACCGACTCCGGCGAACTGACCGCTTCGGGTACGATCTTTGGTAAGCAATTCCTCCGGCTCGTGCGCCTCGGCCACTTCAGCCTCGATGCGTATCTCGACGGCTTGCTGCTCATCTACCGGCACCACGACGTGCCCGGATTGATCGGCCACATCGGCACGGTCTTCGGTCGGCAGGGAGTGAATATCGCGCACATGGCTCTGGGCCGAGGCGAAAAGGGCGGCGCAGCGATCGCGGTGTTCAATCTCGACAACGAGCCCTCGGCGGAAGCGCTCGCCGAGGTGCAGGCACATCGCGAAGTCACGGGAATTGAGTTGGTTCGGCTGCCACCGGCGGGCGCGCCGTTACCGTGGTTGGTGGCGAAATGAATAGCGGCGTTCGCGTTGTTTGCAGGTGAGTCATCACGCGTCGCCAGAAACGGGCCGCACGCAGAATGAAAGGAAGGCCATGATTTCAAGTGGTTTGTTGCGGACCATTGCCATCGCGGTGATTCTTGTCGGCGGGCTGGCGCTGGTGGTGTTCCTGCTTCCGGATCGATCGCGACGCGGCGGCGTCAATGACACGGCAAATCGGCCTGCCTTCATGCGAGTTGATGGCACCGGATCGTCCGCCGAGGAGCTGGGTCAGGCGATGCCCCACCGACTCGGAAACACTCCGCTGACGATCCCTGGCGTCCGTCGGCTGCTGTTCGTTTCCGCCGGTGAAGCCGGAATTGGCGACGAATCGGCGGTCGTGGGCGTGTCGATCAACGGTGAAGATCGAGCGTATCTCGTGGCGGCACTCAGTACCGTCGACGGTCACGTCGTGAACGATATCGTGCAGCAGTGTCCGGTCACCGTGACCTACTGCGACCAGCGGGATTGTGCTCGCGTCCTGACCGCACACGATTCGCAGGAGGCACTCGCGGTTGGATTGGGAGGCTGGATGGATCAGAGGATGCTGCTGTTGCTCGGCACCAAACGCATCGCACAGGACGCGACCGATCTGCCTTTCGAGGACCTCCCATTCGAAAAGACGACTTGGGGGAGATGGAAGGCAGCGCATCCCGAGTCGAAACTCTACCTTGGCCGCTCCGAGGTGCGACGTCCGGGGGAGCCGACGCCCGACGACCGACCCGAAGAATGATCGCCAATGTCTCACGTCATCCCGCTTTTTGAAAAGCTCGTGGTCGGCCAATCGCTGTCCAAGGACGAAATGCGATCGGCCGTGGGCGAGATCATGGACGGGCAGTGCGGCGAAGCGGAGATCGCGTCGCTGCTGACGGCACTGAGAGTCAAGGGGGAGACGGTGGACGAGATCACCGGGGCTGCGGCGGCGATGCGCGAGCGGGTGACGCGCATTCCCACCATGCGTACCGGGTTGCTCGACACCTGCGGCACGGGCGGCGATCAGCTTCACACGTTCAATATCAGCACGGCCACCGCGCTCGTCGTGGCCGCGGCGGGCGTGCCGGTGGCCAAACACGGCAACCGGGGCGTGTCGAGCAGTTCCGGGTCGGCCGACGTGCTGGAACAACTCGGAGTCCGGATCGACCTGACTCCCGACGCCGTCGCGAAGTGCATCGACGAGATCGGCATCGGATTCTGTTTCGCTCCGCTGCTGCACGGCGCGATGAAACACGTGGCGCCGGTGCGGAAGAAACTGAAGTTCCGCACGATCTTCAACCTGCTCGGCCCGCTCACGAATCCCACGGGGGCCGAATTCCAGTTGCTCGGCGCGAGCCGACCCGACATCGCCGAGAAGCTCGCGGGCGCGCTGCAACGCCTCGGCACGAAACACGCCTTCGTCGTCAGCGGAGCCGACGGCCTCGACGAGGTCAGCCTGTGGGGCAGGACGGTCGTGTTCGAAGTCCGCAGTGCCCTGCGGCCCCCTCACCCCCAACCCCTCTCCCCCGGTGGGGAGAGGGGAGCAGATGTCACGATCACTCGCCACGAGTGGTCGGCCGCGTCGTTCGGACTACCTGAATGCGTCGTCGCGGCACTTCGAGTCGCATCGCCAGCGGAGAGCGCGGCGGTGATCCGCGGCATCGTCGCCGGTCATCCCGGCCCCGCGCGAAACATCGTGCTGGCGAATGCTGCAGCCGCGCTGTTCGCGGCCGGGCAATGTTCCGACTTGCCGACTGGTGTGCGTCTGGCCGAGACGGCCATCCAGACTGGCCAGGCCGCGGATGTTTTGAACCGCTTGGCCGCTCGTGGTGCAACGGTCGCTTGATTCTCGTCGGCCGTGCGAAGACGATGGTGCGATGTTGCGAAAGTAACCCGAAGCGATAGCGAGGACGAACCGCGGCTGGTGTGAGAATTCCCTCGCTCACGCTTCGGGTTACTGTGCAAGTTCGAAAACTTCCACGAGCGGCATTCCGGCGGTCGCCCAGAATCAGGAGACAATTGTGGAAGCAACTCCGTCGGCGAACGAATCTGGCGACGGGGACCAACCGCGCGACGCGGCATCTGCCGCTTCGTCTCCGGCGACGGCGAGCGCTTCGCAGCCGTGGCTGAACGTGCTCGGGTCGCGGCACTTCATCGACTGGCTGGCGGAGCAGCGTGTCAGCCTGGCGTTCACGACGTATCAAACGGGAAAGCTGTTCCTCGTCGGACGCAAGCCGGACGACGTGATCTCGGTGTTCGAGAGGACGTTCAACCATTGCATGGGCTTGTGGGCGTCGACCGATGCGCAGACGTTGTGGCTCAGTTCGAAGTTTCAACTCTGGCGATTTGAGAAGGCGCCGGCTCAGGTCGTGCCGTACCGACCGACCGCGCCGGTGGAAGGGGATGACGCCAACGCGGCCATTCCCGCGTGGAGCCATCGCGGGTACGACGTGGTCTACGTGCCGCGTGTTGGTTACACGACGGGTGACCTGGACGTGCACGATGTGGCGGTTGATGCGCGAGGTCGGGTGATTTTCGTCTGCACGCAGTTTGGTTGCCTGGCGACGCTGAGCGAACGGGCGAGCTTTCAGCCGTTGTGGCGTCCGCCGTTTTTAAGTGCGCTCGTCCCCGAGGATCGCTGCCACTTGAACGGCCTGGCGATGCGCGACGGGCGGCCCGCGTTTGTGACTGCCGTGGCCCCGTCCGACGTGGCGGACGGCTGGCGAGACCGCCGGCGCGATGGCGGGTGCGTGATCGACGTGGCTTCGGGCGAAATCGTGTCGTCGCGGCTGTCGATGCCACACTCGCCGCGCTGGCATGGCAACCGGCTGTGGGTCCTGAATTCGGGGACCGGCGAGTTCGGCCACGTGCATCTCGACAGCGGCAAGTTCGAACCCGTGGCCTTCTGCCCCGGCTACCTGCGCGGATTGGCATTCGTCGGAGACTACGCCGTGGTCACGCTGTCAAAACCACGGCACGTCACGTTTCACGGCTTGGAACTCGACGACCGGCTGACAAAACGCGGCGCCGAGCCGCAATGCGGCCTGCAAGTGATCGACCTTCGAACCGGCACGATCGCGCATTGGCTGCGCCTGGACGGCACGCTCGTCACCGAACTGTACGACGCCGTCGTGCTGCCCGGAGTCCGGCAACCGATGGCGGTGGGATTCAAGACCAACGAGATCGAACGCCTGCTGCTAGTGGATGAGGCGGGTGAGCTTTAGACTGTGTTAGCGTGCCGTAATGCCGGGCTGCTACTTAAACCCGCATCATTGAGCAGCACAATGTCGGCAAGCAGAAGTAGGGCAACCTGCGCCCTACCCCCTCATTCTACGGCCGGTATAGTACGGGCCGCGTCATGGTTACGATCTTTGTCCTTGCGACATGGTGGACGCGCATGCGACGGGAAGATTTCCTTTCGATAGCACTCACCCATGAATGGTGGGTGGATTGGCGTGATTGCGAACCGTTTCGGAAAGCCATCACGATGGCTCATGCTCAGCACTGGGTCGGGATTGCCGAGTCGACAATCGCGCGGAATCGTGCCAACGGACACGAGCCGGCCAACTGGTCCAAGCTGGCTCTCCTACTTGGACTGGATGTCAGCGCGTTCCGTCATTAGCGACGGCAGCGACCAGTCTCGCCACGTTTCTTCCTTGCACTTTCCACCATTCTTCAAGTTCCGGTCGAAGACTTTTTTCCCACACGCCACAAATGGATCGCCCAAACGGTCAGTGCCCTGTGTGCGGCACACAAAGAACCAATTCTTGTGCTGGAAGCCTCGGCCTATGCGGCCTACCGGTGCGCAAACGGTGCGGAAGTCCGCTCGCCAGTTGGCGCTGCCCAACGAGTTGCCTGCGACTCGCGTCTTGATCCCGTTGCTTTGCAAACGGTTTCCGAACGGAATGACGGGCGTGTCGCTGTGGACATTCGGCAGATCGGAGAAACCATACTCAAAGTTGCCACGGCCTTGGCAGGCGTATTCGAGCGCAACAAACGGACACTGCCGCTCGACAAAGATTAGGGAGGTACTGAGATGGCTGAGTTCACGACCGAGGAACTAATTCAATATGCGGCTGGCGATCTCACGCCGGACCGCTTGCAAGAAATCGAACGACAGATACCTACCGATGGCGAGCTTGCGGCGCGGGTGTGTCTGATCGAGTACGGGGCGACCGCCGATTTGAATCTTCCAGAATTGGAAGAGCTAACGAATCTCTCAGCGGTCCGAAGCGATAAGCAACCGGCTTCCAAACACTCTTGGCCGTGGTCCCGAGTTGCGGCCACCATTTTGATTTCGGCTGCCTCGTTCGCGGTGGCCTATGCAGCGCCGAAGGTTCATGAGTTGCTCACCAGCGAACGAATTCCGCTTGTGAATCCAGGCTTCGAGGAAGGGCTGAAAGGCTGGGAAAAGGCATCAGGCATTGACTCCGACAAGGCCAAGGCCACCACGGCAAAACACAAGACCGGCAAAGCCGCGCTGGAATTGAAATACGGCCCGACCGGCGGCAGTGTGGTGCAGCATGTCAAGCACCCGATCCCGCACGGTAAACAGGTGAAAATCACCGCCTGGGTGCTGATGCCGGAAGCCGGTTCCCGGAGGAACAAAATCTTGGGCTTCGAGATCCAAGGCTTCGACCCCGTCAGGAAGGAACGCTGGAATGTGGCCAGCTTTCACAACCTCACGTTCGTCGGTCCGTACCCTGAGTGGACACGTTTGGAGTTTGCCCCTGGCAATCTCGCACCTTCGGATGACTTCCGAATCCTAATTCACACGGGGAACGGCGATGGTAACGGCCCGGCCCACAGCGTTTTCGTGGACGACGTGGAAGTCGTGGTTTTGAACCAATAGCTCAGCGGAGCCGCAGTGTAGGTGACTCTCAGAATCTTTGGGCCAAGAACAAGGGAGCAGATGATGTGGACCAATCCGTGGCTGAGCGGCTTGCGCAGGTTCTGTGTCTCTCGTTGGGTGAGCTATCGCACTTCTCAGGAGCTACGATCACGGACTCGCTTGAAGAGACGCTACCGAGTTAGTTTCGATGTCGCTGCGTATGTCGAACGTCTGGAAGTCCGAACGTTGTTAGCGACGATCACCTGGTCTCCGCATTTCGGTCTCGATGATTTCTGCAACTTTAGAACCGGTGACGGCGTCAACTGGTCCGACAGACTCAATTGGGATTTGGATCGTAGACCCACCACCGGTGACGACGTGCAACTCACCGATGACAACACCAACATGAACATCGACGCCAATGTCAACCAAGTGCTCGGTTCGCTGACGACGGTGACGATCTACGGCAACCTCACGACCTCATCGTTGTCGGTTTTCGACACGCTCGTGATTAGCTCGGGAGCATTCATCTCCAGCGGCAACACTTCGATCACGTCATTGACGATGGAAGGCGGGCAGTTGTTGGGTAGCGGTGCAGTCGCCGTTATTGGCTCATTCATGTGGTCGGGAGGGGTGCTCGGCGGCGGCGGGACGCTGACGGTGAATCAGGGACTGCACATCAATGGTGGCGGCACGATCTACGATCGACGGCTGACGATCGCGGGCAACAGTGATTGGACCAGCGGGACG